>FUFK010063703.1_pt1 | contig 20209 bp, 29 predicted proteins | sample 1021851 | NCBI WGS metagenome assembly FUFK01 (sample SAMEA51879418, study PRJEB19060) | metagenome
GACAACTAACACAACCGAACAAATTAATGAACAACTTAAATTCAGACTCAATGTAAAAAAGAAGAATAATAATATAACTCTATAATATATGTTTGTTCATCAAAAAATATCAGATAATTATATTACTCCTATAAAAAATTGGAGATTAATTTATCATTTACTAGATAAGGAAAAAGTATACTATGACCCTTTTTTCTGTGATGGTAGTATAGGTGAAGAATTGAAAAAAGATGGATTTAAGATAATCCATCAAAATCAAGATTTTTTTAACTGTGAATTACCAGAATTTGATATTATATTAACAAATCCACCATTTAGTATAAAAGAAAAAGTTTTTGATAAATTTATTGAAATCAATAAACCTTTTGTTGTCATCGCACCATCCACGATGTTATCACTGAAATATTTTCAAAAACATTTTAGAAATAAAATTCAATTAATTATTCCTCCAAAAAGATTAACCTTTTTACATCTAGATTTGAAAAAAAGAAATAAAAATTATACACCTCCCTACGCTAGTTTTTTTTTCTGTTATAAAATGGAATTAAAAAAAGATATTCTTTGGATAGAATAATTTTATCCGAAGGTTGATTCTCCAGAATATGTAATATAGAGAAGACCATCATCAGACACATGATTATTATATACATTTCCTACGAAGTCAGAAGTAGATGGTAAAATATTACCTACATATATAAATAAGGCTTTGTCAGACGGTAAATTAATTCTTTTTCTAATTACATATATAAACTGACCTATAGTTATTGTTTTTGGGACTAAATATTTATTTCTATCTATATCTGGAACATTTGCTTTTTTCATTTTATTAACAATTATACAGCATCTGTCAGGGTATTTTTCTATCATTTTTAAACTTTGTCGTTTTCGTTCTTCAAAGTCATCATTAAGCATATAATATATATTATAATAATATATGAATATTACAACAGTTAAGAAGGATGATAAAGTTGATGAAAAGTTTTTTTTTCCGATTCAAAAACAAGAAAATATTTATATGAAAGAATGTCTAGCACCACATAGAAAAACGTGGAGAATTCCAGCATATTATAAAATATATAATAAATCATTTGTTGGTATATTTGATGATAAAGAAATAAATAATGGAAATGATATGATTAATTTATTTCAAAAAGAATTTGATGTACAGGGATTAAAATTAACATATTATATGAATGCGACGCATCCTAAAGCCATTATACAAAAAACAGGAACAGATTTATGGGGTTATCTTCATGCTGATTATTTTGAAANTCCNAAATATCAATTTACAGCATTAGTTTATAGAGGTTATACAGANGATTTGGAAGGAGGTGAAACTGGATTTTATTTAGATATAAATAAAAGAATAATTGTAGAACCTAAAATTAATCGTGTGGTGTTATGGACTGGCGATTTATATCACGCTCCGATAGAAGTNTTAAAAGGTAAAAGACATTCTACGGTATATTTTTTCCATAAGTATAATATAAATGATTAAAGGAGTAGATATTTCAAAATTATCAAAATCTCAACAAAAGACAATGAAACAACACGCAAAACACCATACCAAACGACATTTAGAATATATGAAAAATTCTATGAGGCGAGGNACATCATTTAGTAAAGCTCATCAAAACGCTCAAAAAATGGTTGGTTCATAATTTTACGAAAATAATATATTTAAAAAAAATATATTAATAATATAATATAAAAATGTTTAATCTTCCATCAGAAATAATTGAATTAATCAAAGATTATAATATGATAAGTGAAAGACAAGTTGTTAAAAATCATATGTATGTTATGCGACATATAAATACAATAGACCAGTTTAAAAATGATAATGATGATATAATTAAAAATTTATTTCATTCTAACAGGCTATATGAAGGTATGTGGGAAGCTTTACATAATCGTTTTATGACTGACATTTATTATGAATTAGATAATTTAAATTTATGTTAATTATAAACCGCATTCATAATGGGGTTCATATTTTTGATTNAAAAAATTAAAATCATAAACATAACATCCTCTTAAAAAATAATTTTTTGTTTTTTTATTTATTCTATCATATGTAGTTCTAGTTATATGGGGTGTAGAAGTTTTATATTTCCACATTCCATATAGTTTATATGCTAACGCTTGACGATAAATATTTTTAACTATTTCTAATCTCTTTTCTAGATATTTTTTATAGTTCAATTTCATCATCATTTTTTTCTTTAAGTTATTTTTCATTTTATTATTAATAACTTTAAAAAAATCTTTTTAAATCCTCGTAATTTCTAAAATTAACTTTTTTATTATTCTTGTACAAGCCATCTCTAGAAAGTCTATATCCATTCTTTTTAAGATGTAATCTAACACCAATAATTTTATTTTTTGGTTGTTGATATAAAAAAAACATTTTATTAGGGACTTCAGCAAATACATCAACCTTGCCATATTTAGTCATAANTGATATATTTTTACCTTTTCTTAAAATTTTTGTTGTANANGGTNNTAATTTTTTTAACACTGTTTCATNTTTTAGAGATGATACAAAATCTGTATCTCTTCCTTTTAAACCTCTAGATTTACTACCAGCTAGTTGAAAATTACGATTTATTAAATTAGAATACCACATTATATTATTATATTTAGATAAATTATTAATGCCATATCAAATTAATAAAGGAAGAAATGGATATAGGTTATTTAACTTACATAAAAAAGAATATGTTAAAGTTTGGTATCACTCAAAACAATCAGCAATTAATGCTGGTAAAAACTTTATGAGATATAGAAAAGAAATACCAAAAGTTGTTGGGAATAGAATTATTAATATTAAAGAAAAAAAGAATTAAATTCGTAAAAATTGGTTTAAAAAAATAATATATATATTATATATAGAAAATGGAACTTTTTAAGAAATTAGTTAAGGAATCTACAAATTTCAAAGGGCGACCAATTGTCAATGGCGAACTATCTAAGACTTATAAAAGGTTTGTTAAAGAGCAAAATGGAAANGCTCCCTTACCATCAGATATTTTTTACAATACACTAACAAAAAGATTTGTNAAATCATCAAAAATATTTGATAAGAGATTTAAGAAAAAAAAAGTATTACGACAACAGTTTAAAAAAATTTATAAAGTAGAAAAAAATAAGATTGTATTAAGAACCAAAGAAGATATATTTGTATTTTCAATGACCGATGAAGACTGGTCGGAAAAATGGATTGACTATCTTTGGAAAAATAGAGATAAATTTAACAGTAAAAATACACAAATTACCCTTTATTACTTTTCAGCAGATGGAAGATTACAATGGGACTCACATTCATCTCCAGTAGGTAAATTTTTAGATGGTAAGAAACTTAGATTTACTATTAGAAATATAGTTTATAAAGGTGGGGGGAGTGATGGAATGAGTATCATAGATGTTCAAAAAAAAGAAAATTATGAATTCAAACAAAATTTTGGTATACCATATGCTAAATTTGTTCAATATACACCTATTCAAACAAAACTAATACAACAACAGTATAAAGATGGGTTAGATTATCATTGTGTTTTACAACCTATAAAACAATGGTGCGAGAAACTTAGGGATAATGCGAAATCAAAAAATACACAAAAAAAATATGATGCTATTCTTAATAAATTAATTGGAAAAGAAACTAAATCAAAAAAGAAATGTGGCTTTTTTGAAAAATATAAAGATGGTTGTACACGAGATGATTTACAAGAATTATGCGATGAATTAAATATCGGAATTAATATTTGTAGTCCATTTTATGCTTTTGAAATAAAAAAGAGTGAATCAAAACCAGTATTTACATTCAAACCAAAAAATGATGCTCCTAGAAAAGTATTTACCTATATTAATAATAGATTGAATCACTTAGAAAATTTAAAATCAACAGATGTAGAAACAATTGAATTAACNGCAAAACANATGAGGAATCAACTCCAACACGAAAAAGATAGTATTTTTAGTAGTCCTATNTTTCAAACTAATGGAAAAGGACAGCCAACAAAAATATTTACCTTTGATAAGAAGTATGTACTGGAAGATGATTCAAAAGATATTATTCATGAATTTGAAAAGAAAGCAAATCTTAAAGATAATTTCTTATATTCTAATCATCCTCTATATGAATTTGTTTACTCATCAGTCCATTTTGGAGGAATGGTTAATTTTGAAAAAGAAGATGATGAAGATACAGATTATAAAGTAAAACATATTGACCAGAAAAAGAGCTATTATAATTTTAAAAAATGTCCTATTTATGATGGATTTTGTTACAAACCATCTATATATGGAAGAAACTTAAACAAAGAATTTTGTTGTAATCGTGTTGGATTCTATAAGGTTGATAATCTGAATGTATCACACTCACCTTATCAAACTTTACTAGAACGAATGAATTTATTTGAAAATAACAGAGTTTATCCACACGTCATGCTTAAGTTGATGGATTTTATGAAGATTGATTTTACNGTGAAAGAAGGTGTATATGGAGAACGTTTTGATTTTGATTTTGGTGAAGATATGTTGAAAAAATTTAAAGATGGAAAAGAAGATGAAAAAGAAGGTCAGAGTTTATATTCATTATGGACTGGGAGACAGCATATGAATTACAAAGAAAATAGATTTTCTATTTATGGTGATAAAGAATTCTTACAAACAATCGCATATGAGGCTGAAATGATTGGATGTGAATCAAAAGTATATATTGATAATTTTTCTAGAAGAGCTGTCATCACAACTCCTAAGCCTGTTGTTAGAAACAGAAGTCATATTTGTAGTTATATTACGGCTTATAGTAGTATCACAACTATTTTACAATTATTACATATGGATATAGATAATGTTTTACGTGTTAATGTTGATGGTATTTATTACAAATATCAGACACCTACATTAATAGGTTCATTTAGAATTGAAAAAAAAGAATACAGATATAGAGAATGTGGCGATAATGAATTTTTATCAAATTATCCTCCTCTTCCTGTTGAAGAATATGAAAAAGAATATGATAATGAACAATCAAAATTCACAAATATNNANGGTAATGTGTTATTTGCTGGAGCAGGTGGTACAGGGAAATCTTATATGAACTTAAATAATCAGTCATACAATAATATCTTATATATGGCACATAGTCATAAATTATGTAGTTATGTAAAAGAAAAAGGATATAATGTAGCTCCACACGCTCATGTATTGGTAGATAATCCAGAATATATTAAAAGAATACGTGAAAAAGCTGATGTAGTTATATGGGATGAAGTTTCAACAAATACTATTTTTGAAATAAAAAAAGCAAAACGTATATTAAAAGGTATTCCAATTATTTTCTTAGGCGATATTGGTTATCAGGTTAGACCATTTTCAGATGACAAAGAATATTCAAAAGAACTTGCTTATAAAGAATTCAATGAAATAATTACACTTACTAAAAATTACAGATTTACAGACATTAAACATAATAATATTTGTAATAAAGTTAGAAAGATGATGGATGAAGAACCACATAAAGTCAAAGATTATTGTATAGCACAATATGGAAAAGTAAAATTTGAAAATGTAAAAAAAGATATACGAGTAACTGATATGATTTTATCTTCTACACATAAAAGAAAAGATGTAATGACAAATAAATTAAAAGATATATTACCACCAAAATATATTATGACAAAAAATTATGATAGTAATTTATGTAATGGAATGATTCTATATGAACGACCAAAAATACCAGCAAGTCAATATGAAATCAGATACGCATATACTATTCATTCTATACAGGGTGAAACCCTAGAAGATGATTCAAATTTATATATTGATATAAAAAACCTGTGGGATAACAATGTTATTTATACTGCGATTTCTAGGGCAAGGAGGCATGACCAAATAAAATTTATTTGTTTTGATTCGTAAAATTCTGAAAATTAAAAATATTAACATATTATATAGAAAATGAATTATCAACAAAAATACGAAAAAGATTTAAAATTCGGATTAACAAATGAAAAAAAGAAATTAGATTTTTTAAATGAATATTTTGACACAGATTTAGATATGACAACTAGATATAATCTTTTTGATTTTGTAAATAGTAAATATCTTATTGAATTGAAAACTAGAAGAACAGCATCTAAGACCTATCCTACATTAATGATGGGGCAAAATAAAATAAATTATGGTAAGGAAGTNATGGATAAAAAAGANGTTTGGTTTATTTTTGAATTTACCGATGGAGTATATGGAATAAGATTAAATAAAGAAGTATTAGAAAAATCTAATCAAAATCAATTTATTGTATGTCGTAGAGATAGATTTAGGGAAGAAAAAAAGTTAATGTGTTTTTTAGATACAGAGGATTTAGTAAAATTAAAATAAAAAAATAAATTAAATTAAAATAAAGTTAAATAATATAAAATGGCAATGTTGGCAGGACTAGTCGGTAGTGCGATAGCATCTCATCTTGTGGGAAAGGGTTTAAAGGCAGTTGGTCTTAAAGAGGGTGGCAGAGTTGAAAAAGAAGGTCTTTACCATCTACATAAGGGTGAAGTTGTTGTACCAGCCTCCATAGTTAATAAGAAAGCACCAAAAACAAAAATGACAGGCAAACCAAAAGCAGGTCACAAAGGTGCGAAGTCTAAGACTCATAAGGGGGATAAGGATTATACGACAAAGCGAGGTGATAAAGATTTTCATAGAAAGGGTAAGGATGTAAAAGCAAAGCGTAAGCCTTACACAAAGAAAGGTAAGGGGAAGAAAGGTAAGGACAAGAAATAAGTAAACAAAAAATATATAGAATACTTTTTTATAAATGTATTTTATATATGGAAACGATTAAATTAAAACCATCTACAAATAAGAATAAAAAGTGGATGTTAAAAATACAAGGTAGAACAATTCATTTTGGTCAACGAGGAGCAACTGATTTTACTTTAGGGGCTAATAAAGCTACACGTGACTTATATATTAAACGTCATCGTAAACGTGAAAACTGGAACGACCCTACCAGTGCTGGTTTCTGGGCTAAGCATCTCTTATGGAATCGTCCTAGTTTAGATAAATCTATTTCTTATGTAAACAGAGCATTTGGGAAAGTATATAATTTTAAAATTGTTAAATGACTTCTATTTTTATTTTTTATGATAAAATTATATAGCATGTTTTTTGGTAAAAAAAATACCAGAAATGAAAAAAAATTAGGAAGAAAAAATATTGGATATAAAAAATTAGGTCAAAAAAATGTAAATAAATCAACTAAAAAAAGACCAGTTGATGATTTAAATGATGATGAAAAATTAGACGCTATTTTGGCTAATGATGCTTATAAATCTAAGGAAGATAGAAAAAATGTAGGTGATTATGAATATTTAAAAGAGGATAGTGATAAACATACAGGGGTATATATAAACAGAAAAACTGGTAAAGTAAGAATAGGGATACGAGGAACAGCTGATATGAGGGATGTTGGCACAGACGCATATGTAACAGCAGGGAAATTAAGAAGTTCTAAAAGATTCAAAGAAGAAGAAAAAAAATATGATAAAGTAGCAAAAAGATATGGTAAGGAAAATATAGAAAAAATAAGTGGACACTCACTGGGAGGAAGTCTAAGTTATGAATTATCAAAAAAGAAAGGTGTAAAGGCTACCCTATTTAATGCTGGTAGAGGTCTAGACTCTAGTGCCGTTTTAGACAAAGCCAGATGTAATAACCCTGTTAAAAGATTACGTCCAAAATTTTGTGATGATATAAAACAACATAGNATAGTNGGNGATGCTATTAGNACAGCAAATAGACTAAGTGGAGGTAAGACCAAAACACATAGTATAGGGAGTATGAATCCATTAAAAAAACATTCTATGTCAAATTTTGTTGAAGAGTAGGGGAAATCCCCTACCACCCCTTAACGAAGTTTTTTGATACACTTTTCTAAAAAGTGTTTGTTTAAATCTTCAATATTTTTTTCTATATTTAGTATATATGTCCGATACTGAAAATATTGAAGTAGAATTGAAGGAAAAAGATATTAAGGAACAATCAGAATCCGAAGAAGAAGAAGAAAAACCTATACAAAAACCTAAACAAAAACGCACACAACGGCAGATTGATGCCCTAGCAAAAGCACGAGAAAAATTACGAATAAAACGTGAATATGCTAGAAAACTCAAACAAGANGAAAAAGAAAGAAAAGAACNAGAACGACAATTGAAACGAGAAAAAAAGCTAAAAAAGAAAATGCCATCTCCACCACCGTCTGAAAGTGAAGAATCAGAAAGTGAAGAAGAACCACCACCACCTCCTCCAAAAAAAAATAAAAAGAAGAAAAAGAAGAAGGTTGTTATAGTACAGCCAGAATCGGAATCAGAATCTTCCGAAGAAGAAGTNGTNGTAGTTCAAAAAAAGAAGAAAAGGAGACCACAACGCAGAGTTCAAAAATATGAAAGTGAATCAGAAAGTGAGGGAGAAGAAGTATATTATGAACCTACAGAACAAATACAAAGAATTCATGACAAATATTCATTCTGTGATTAAATTTTTTATAATTTATATATATTATAGATTATGAATATTAAAGAAGAAAAAAATCCTAACGAAATTCATATACAGAAGTTTAAATTTAGTTGTGATGATATTGACCCTTCAATACCAAAACCCTTACCTCAATCGCTTAATTTTTTTATGGGTTTAATAGGAAAACCTCAGAGTGGTAAAACAACTCTTCTATTAAATTTAGTAGCAAAAAGAAAGAAGAATTATAATCAAAAATTTGACAAGGTTTATGTATTCAGTCCCTCTTTATTAACAATGGACACTGACCCTTTTGAAAATCTCCCTGAAGAGCAAAAATTTACAGAATTAACCGAAGAAAATTTACAGGGAGTTGTAGATGAAATTGAAGATAGTGGGGAGAAAGTTTTATTGGTTATTGATGACTGCGTGAATGATATTACTAAAGATAAAGCATTNGAAAGATTATTATGTAAAGTAGCAATGAACAGAAGACATATTACAGGTAGTGGAGGTGGTATTTCAATGATGTTAACTTCACAAGTTTATAATAAAATACCGTGTGCTTTAAGAAAAACATTATCGCAATTAGTTCTTATGAATGGTAAGCAAAGAAGAGAATTAGATAGTCTTTTTGAAGAACATATACTAGTTCCTAAAAATGATTTTTACAAAATACTTAATTTTTGTTTTAAAAGGAAGCATGATTTTATGTTTTTAGATTTACAACAACCTTATGATAAAATGTTTCATAGAAATTTTAATCATTTAGAACTTAACTATCCCTCTGAATTTTAGATTCTTTTTCATTTTGTCGTTTTTTTAATTCATATTCTTTTACAACTTTACTAAATTCATCTTTATCATCAGTTTCTTCATCATTATTATTTTCTACAATCCTATCACATTCACAGCCAGTTAGACCACATTTTATTTTACTACATTTTGAACCGTGAATCAATGCCCCTAATGCTCCTAGAACTCCAACTATCGCCATNCTAATCTCCAATATTGATGCTGGTGAAATTAACATATATAAATTATTAATATATAATATATATATGAATAACGATATTACCCTTAGTGGAGATAATAATTTTGTTTTATCTAATTTAGACTTAGATGAAGGAGCTGTGGCAACAATAGGGGGACGAACTAGTTTTAATTCAGTGTTGGCAACTAATCAGGATGGTGAAATAGTTTTTTCGGATAATGATTTTTTATCAAATGCTATATTTTTTGGTACACAGGCTAGTCCAAATTCTAAAGTAGCATGTCTATCTGACAGAATACAAATAATAAATAAATTAGATTTACAAGCACAAAATCCACCTATGATAAATGGTGTAAGTCCAGCAAGTAATAAAATATTAGGTGTAAAGATGTTAGGGACTCCTCCTGTAGCAACCCTAGGATATTATGATAATGATTTTAATGCGAGTTNTATNGAAAATGGTGCTATATCTGTTATNTGTCAACCTACNAATATTGAAATGAATGGACAAGTAAATTTTAAGACCTTAACTCCATTTAAATTAAATGATGTGGAAGGAACGGCAGGAACATTTTTATTTATAAATGCTACCAGTGGTGAAATGGAATTTGTAGCATTACAGGGTTCTAGTGCTATAAATGTTAGTGGAAATTCAATTAATCTAAATCTAGTTATAGATGACCGAACAAGAGTAGGAACAAATATATTACGATTAAATGGAAGTAATCCGAAAATTACATTAGGTGATTCAGANACATTTGGAACAGANGGNCAGATTTTACAATCTGATGGAAATACATTAAGTTATGTGAGTTTAAGTGCTACATCTCCATTAAGTTTATCATCTAATACTTTTTCTCTAAATTCAGTTGTTGATGGCAGAACAAGAGTAGGAACAGAAACATTAAGATTACAAGGTTCAAATCCAAAAATAACAATAGGCGACACTGATACTTTTGGAACAGCTGGACAAGTTCTGAGAGTAAATTCAACGGCTGATGGATTAGAATATGACACATTACCTAATACTACATATCAAGCAGGAAATAATTTAAATTTAGATGGAAATACATTTAATGTTGATACTGCTCCTAGTTTTAATAGTATAGATATAACAGATGGTATTATAAAAATAGATGGAGCAATAGGAGCATTAAATAAGTATTTGAAAGTAACTGGTACAGATGGAAGCATGACATTTGAAGATGGAACAGGTGGGGGAGGTAGTGGGAGTTATAGTGGTAGTTTAAATATTGTTGTAAATAATACAGATGATATAATTTCATTAAAAGATACTATTGATATCGTAAATATAAAATGTAATACAACGTCTGGTACAGCAAATCAATATTTACGTATTAATAGTGGTGCTACAGCGTTAGAATATGTTGATGGTTATTCATCTACAACTAGTATAGAAGTTGACACACCAAATTTAACAATTTCTTTAAAACCTACCATAGATATATCAAATATAACAATAGGTGGAGAAAGTGGCACAGCAGGTCAAATATTAAAAATGAATTCNGGAGCAACAGCNTTAGAATANACANCAGTTTTATCAAATATTACGGAAGGTGAAAATATAGATATTAATGGTAATACTTTATCTGTCGTAAATCCTTTACAGTATGATGATTTAAGTGGTAATCCAATAGATAGTAATGGAAAAATNGAAAAATTTGTNTGTTGTAAAACTTTTAATGATGGAANTGTAAAAAATACATATTCTAATGATTTATATGAATTGAAATCAACTCATTTTCATCTAAATACAACCACAACAGAATTTGGAGATGAATTACCAGATTTAAAAATAAATGGGAGTAATCCTGCTGATAATGTATTGNCTAGTAATACAGATGGTAAAATTACATATACAAAAAATCTAAAATTAGATAGTATAGATTTTAATGGAACTGATAAAAAAATAAAAATAGATGGAGTAGTACAGAACAGAAAAATATTAGTTTCAAATGATAGTGGAAATATACAATATGAAAGCGGAGATGGTTTAGAATCTGTATTATTTTCGGATACATCAGGGGAAGTTGAATTTTCTGATGCCATAAACATGAGGACTGTAAATACTCAGTTTATAGATATACGAGGAAGTAAAACATTAACAATATCTGGAGAAACTCCACCAGATGCTGTAGATGTAGANGAAGGAATAAATAATGGTTTAACAGAGGTGGAGCTAACAGGAGGAAGATATATATTTTGTAATGAAGATGGTGAGGTTTCTTTTACAAACCCTGCTGAATTACCACTGTTTGGTGATACTTTTTTTATTAGACCAAAAGCCATTGCTTTTTTACCATCCCCTAATGCTGTTTGGAATCTCAATAGAAATGAAAGTATATCTGGAAATGCTGGATTATATAAGGCTTTGTGGAAAAATGTGATAGTAACTGACACCATCAATTTAACTCCATATAATTGGACTGGCTCTGTAAATGCTCCTTTCGTAAACAGACAATGGAGATTTATTCTCCCTAGAAAACAATTCAAACGGAGAGGAGTAATGAGATGGGAATTCGCTCCTTTACCTTTTGGTATAGAAGGATATTTTTCAAGTAATACAAATGCTGGATTAAATGGTTTAGCACTAGATAGAAATGTAAATAATCAATATATAGAAAATGTTTATGCTGGACTTTGTTTTATAGGATTTGAAAAACCTAGTCAATATGGTGGGGATACTGGTGATAGTGCTGGATACGAACAAAAATTTGATGAAATACAAGTAGAAATGTATGACCCTGTTAGACAAGTTCAATTAACCACATATTCTATAAGACAGCAAGAGACCGACACAGGACAACCATTAAGAAGTATAGTTTTAAGTGCTAGAGATTATGCGGTAGCAGGACATGAAGAATTAAAAGATTCTTTTGCTGTATGCGGACAAATAATTGGAACTACTAGTTCTACAAATCTCCCTTTTACTACTACTCCACGTGGGGCGGTGGTGGACTTAACAGTAATATATGATGACAATTACTGCTGTTTGAAATTGAGATTGTTAGCAGATAATCATGTGGATACTGATGATACAAGTGCTGGTAATTTATATATATCTCAATATGTAGTNAGACCACAGGATTTTCCGTCTGTACCCGGGGTCTATAAAGTATTAGGAGCTATNNGAGAACAATTTGCCGACGGTTTAACATAGATTTTTGCTACACTTTTTTAAAAGTATTATATTATATATGTCAAATAATAAACCTACAGATATAAAATTATATAATACTATAAAGAATGCTGTTTATAAAAAAATTACTAAGCATAGTGCTTATAGGTCTGGAAGAGTGGTTATGGAATATAAAAAAGCATTTGTTGACAAATATGGTAAAANANNAAGTCCCTATANTGGAAAATATAAAAAAGATGAAGGATTAAGACGATGGTTTGANGANGATTGGCGAAACCAAAGAGGAGATGTAGGATATAGNGAAAANGGAGATGTNTACAGACCNACNAAACGAATAACNAAAGATACACCAACNACATTTAGTGAATTANCTNAAANTCAGATTAAACGAGCAATAAAAGAAAAAAAGAAAAAGGGTAGAGTAAAAAAATTTGAGTAGGGGACTCTGTCCCCCTACGACCCCCTAACGAAGTTTTTTGCTACACTTTTTTTAAAAGTGTTAATATATATAATGGAAATTCAAAGCGTATTATTAAATAAGAAATATTTTAAAAATAGAAAAGAAGCACAACGATTTATAAGAAAAATTAAATTTAANCCTACGATNAATCCAGACCCTAATCCAGAGAGTAAAAATTTATACCGATTTAGACAAATNCAACCAGAAAAATTCGTGAAAAAGAGTTTTAGAACAAAAAAAATTAACGATATCATTTCCCTCGTTGTTGGTAAATTAAAGTAGGGGAAATCCCCTACAACCCTNTTTACGAAGGTTTTGNNATACTTTTTTTAAAAGTATTATATATATGACTTATCCAGAGAATAGAAAACAAAATCATAAATGGAAAGTAATTTTATATCATGACTGTTCAAAACGTGAAATAGCCAAAATATATACTTTAGATACGATTAAACAAGTGGCTTACATATTAGATATAGAAACATACCATATATCAAATTATTATCACGGTCTATCCAGTGCTAAACGAAATTTAAAATTAATTGATTTAGTAAAAATATAAAATAAGTTAATATTATATAGGATNNTNTNNATNTGNCCNTTATGNGGAGATANTTTTNTTATNACGANCTAAACTATGCGANGATTGTGACAAAGTTCATAAATTATTTGTATTATATGGAAAAGAAAAATTATACAAAGCCATTAACAAATGTTTTTTAGTTGGAGAAAAAGGACAAGAAATTAAACTTAAGGTAGCACAAGAACAATCGCATACCAGTACCTGTAAATCTCTGATACAAGATATAGCAGGAAATAGTATAAGAATCCGTCCAAAATCAAACGAAATATGAAACATTTTAAGTATCCTTTTTTTCGTAAATAATTACTTAAAAATAATATTTGTATATAATATAATTAGAATGAGAACTTTAAAAAAAGACATATGGGAGGTTGTTCTTTTTGATAGAATAAAAGAAACAAATATACTACAAAGAAGATATAAAACATTAAAAGAAATTGCCTTAGATTTAGAATTATCATATTCACAGGTTGCCGAATTAACGGAAGAAAATGGACGAGTTCAGAAGAAACATGCTAGATTTAAAAATAGATTATTTCCAGACATNAGAATTAAAAGAATTGGTATGACAGATGTAGAAATGAAAAAATATAAAAAATTTAATAAAGAAGCTACAAATTTAGGACGAATTGAAATTTGTTGACTTTTAAAACGATACTTTTTTGGGATATATTTTTATCTCAAAAAAGTATATATACAATGGCAAAAACAAAAAAGCCAAAGAGTAGAAAAACTAAACCTAAAAAAAAAATTACTAATATTGCCAAAAGTAGTTCTACAATTAATATTAATTTTCCTAATAGAGTTGAAAGAAAGAGGACTAAAAAAACGAACATTAGAAATGATAACCCTAATACTNCTGCTAATTATAGATATTCTGANCATCCTGCTATGTTTTACAGACGAACGATTATAGATAGAGAAGTTCAACAAGATATAAAAAATAAAGGTGGAGTATATGACCCTAACAGAGTAAAAGAAGATATTAGAAATATATTATCTGAATATGGTCTAGAAAAAGTTAAAGATAGAATTGATGCTTCTGGGAAGAATATAGCAAATAGAGAAGAAAAAAAATTAACAAGTAGAACAGAACGAGCCAAACGTAGACAAGATGAAAGAAAAAAAANNAGTGTTTTATTAAATACTTATGGACAACAACAGGTACAAGACAGAATAAGTAGAAGTGAAATGAGTAATGGAGAACTAAAACAAGATGAAAGAAAAGAACAACGAGAAACGAGAATGCTGACATTAGGTGATGTAGAAAGACAACAAATGATGAGCGGTGATAGACGTAGTGAAGAACAAATACGCAGTGATGAAAGAAAACGACTAGCAAGAAGATTTAGAGATAGAAAAGTAGGTAGAGGATTTAGTAGAATACAAGCAATTCAATTTTTACAAGCTGATTCAGAAAGAGAATCAGAGGGAGATATAGTCAGTGGATTAGATGAACTACGACAACAAGCAGGAGATAAAAGAAGATATGGAAGAGAAAGAAAAGAGATTAGAGATTTACGAAGTGTGAGAAATAAAGAAGAGGCTGATAGAGAATTACTTAGACAAGGGGCGGTATATGGTGCGAAAGCAACTCAAGCAATGGCAGAGGCGAAAGAAACAGTTCCATTAGCCGAACCAGTTACATCACGAGAATTTGAAGTAGTAAGAAGAAGAGGAAGATTAAGCCGAACAGTGTCAGAAGGTAGTGCGAGAAGTGATATAAGTAGAATATCTAGAGGAGAGGGTGAGAAAGACTCCGAATAATTAAAATATTAATATAATTATATATGGAAATTGACAAACATGCTAGGGATGAAGAAGAAAAAAACTACCTTAGAGAAAATATAATTTCAGAATATTACCCTAAATTAGATTATGATTTTAGAAACCCTGATGATAAAGATGGGGAAAGAGAAGCATTAAAAAATTTAAATCAGGAATATACACCTTTAGAATGTGTAGATTATTTATGTAGAGACCATAAAACGCCACTATCATACACAAAAATAAAAACAGTTGAAGATGGTATAGAATGGTATAAATATTATCATTCATATTATTCAGATGAACTAATAGAAATTATAGCCAGAAAAACGTGGGGAACATTACCTAAAAAAAATGAAAAAAGGAAATATAATAAGAAACAAGTAAAAAAAGAGGGATTGAAAGTAATTAGAAAAGAAACGACTTTAAGTTGGGACTAAAAAAAGTATTTTTATATAATATATATGTCTTATCAATTACAAGAACACGCACCGCCGAGCAAAGTTGTTTATGTTGATAGTTTAGATAGAGATAGGTCTTTAACATTTAGAGATGGTTTAGGTTTATCCAGTCATTTTAGTTATACATTTACAGAATCTATACCTATACCAGAGAATATAGACTGTTTATTATCTTTACATTCTGCTAGTATACCATATTCTTTTTATAATTTAAGAGAAGGGGTAAATGATATACTAGAATTTGATTTTGGTCAGTACAGTGGAGCGAATGAAACTGCTAGAGAAAGTCAATATTTATCAACTAAAGTTACTTCATTTATCACGATACCTAGTGGAAATTATACAATTAATACTTTATTAAATCAGATAGTAATATTATTAGAAGCAAAATGTCAAACATTAGGTTTAGGATTTGCTGGTAAATTTTTAATGTATTTTTTGAAATCAAAACAAAAATGTATATTTTCATTTGACCCTAGCGTGGGTGCTTCTTCTAGTTTTAAATTACAGTTTAGATATAATGGGACTTACACTGCTAGAAGTAGTTTTACAACTTTGGGATTAAGAAAAATTGATACACAATGGTTCGCACAATATTATGATGAAACAAGTGGAGAAGACATAGTGGTATGTAATCCAGATTTTAAAAGTGATATACAGAGTGCCACACAATTACAACAACAAAATATGTTTTTAACCCCTAACGCAGTTGATATGGCTAGTAGTGTAAGAGGTGTATATATAAGAACAAATTTAACAACAACATCTACACTAGATACAGCAACAGGTAATTTTAGTAAAATATTAAGTCGTGTTCCAATTATGGTTCAAACAGGTGGAATAATTTTTTTTACTCCAAATGATTCTGTACATAAGTCAAAAATATCATTAAAAGAAATAAAAACAATAGAGGTAAGATTAACAGATGAAAGGAATAGATTATTAGATTTAAATGGTTTAAATTTTCAAATAGCAATTCAGTTTGATTTTATATATAATAAAAAAGTTGTAGCTCCATTACAAAAATGGGAAAGTAGATTTATTTCACATTATACAGATAGAGATAAAATGGCAAAAGTTTTAGAAAAATTAAGAAATAATGAAGGAACGATTGATTTAGTTAATTTAGAAAAATTATTGGATGATTATCCACAATTATTATCCAATGATACCGTTCAAGAATGGTTAAAAGAGAATGTTCCAAAAATTAAAAAGAAAAAAGAAAAAAAAAATAAAAAAATAAATTAAGTTATTATATAATGGTTGTAGGAATGTTAGCAGGTGCTGGAATGGCTCTGGCAAGAAAAGTCGGTCAAAAACTAGTAGGAGGTGGATTAAAACGATTAGGAAGAAAAATCGTCGGAGGTGGTGTAAGGAAATTAGGACAAAAATTAAAAACTCTTGCTGTTGATAAAGCTAAGGAAAAAGCTCAGGATTTAGTAAAAGAGAAATTAGCAGATGCTTTAGGTGTCAAAAAAGCAGAGGGTGAAAAGATGACAAGAAAGGCAATAGAAAAAATTAGAAAAGATGAACCATCTACAAAAGGTATGGCATCTAAAACACATCTAGGAGAAGAAGATTACACGGCTAAGAAGGGATTGATTCATGACAGAGGTGGACATTTGTTACGACAACTACCGAGAGATTATACTAAACAGTCAAATAATGTTAATCATGCTCTAAGAGTTCATAAAACTGCTAGTAAGGACAAGCGAAGAAAACGTCGCGTAAGGAGAGCCAGAGGGGGCGGTGTTGTTATGACAGACGCAAAGGGTAGAAGACGTAGAGTTGTTGAAAAAGATGGTAGAATGGTTTTTGTTTAAATAAACTTAAATATATTATATTTTTTTATTAAATATATAATATATATAAATGTGTCCTATTAAAGTTTCAGAGGCTAAAGCGAGATATCATGTAACTCTGTTAAGTGTAGGCGGAACACCATTAGAAGGAGTGGATGGTGATGGAGACCCCAAAATGAGTAGCATACAATTTGATACTAATAATGTTTTTAATTTAGACCCAAAGTATAAAAGTTGTTTAGTATTTTTAAAACAACTTATTATTGACCCTAAAGGAGCAGGGGCAGGTGATGGTGCTATAGATAGTGCTTACTCTATTTATCTTCGCACTGGTACATTAATGAATAATTTAGAAATTGGTAGAACCCAACAAGGTACAGGAAATGTTAACATAAATAATAATACACAACTTTTAGCAAGGATACCAAATGCGACCAGTACAGCAGACCCACAAAACTTTGTGTTTGCTGGTAATGCTAAAGACAATGGTAAATTTTGTGGCAGTCCTCTTGTAAATGGTTCATTTATTCTAGAATTTAGAAATGGTGCTGGATTTTTATTAAATGAATTTGGTAATTATTCTGTTAGTTTAGAGATAGAAATGGTAGAAAATGATTAAGGAATATTTAAAATTAAAATTAAAAATTAAAAATAAAATATTAGGTTATAATATAAATGGCTGAACCTGTTGAAAGAAAAGCACCAAAATCTGTTAGATATTCGGATGTATTGCCTATGGCTCTTCCGTCATCATCTAATCGTCGTATCTTTTTACCAACCACTGGAGCGGAATACGCACCAGACGGAAACAATATTGTAAGAATTGATTTAGCATCTGATTCTTTTCTTAATCCACAAAATACTTATTTACAATATGATTTAGAAAATGCTGATGCTACCGCATCCTCAAAACTAACACAAGACCCTTCACCAATGGCACCTTTTGCTCGTCAACGTATTGAAAGTGCTGGTGTAGTTCTAGAAGATACATTTCAAATTGGTCGTCTTTACTCACTTCTTCAAAATAATCAAGTATCTACCTCAAATTTAATGAGTGAAGGCTCTATTTTAGGAAACTACAACGAGGACTTTGTCACATCGGCTCCAGCTGGAACTGATTTGACTGTACGTGCGAACCCTAAATTTATGCCTTCTGGTAACGCAATCCAACGTATAGACAGTGGTGAAAGTAAGACCATTTGTGTGCCAATTGTTTCGGCTCTTTTTAGCCAACAAAAGCTTATCCCTCTATTTTTACTCAATGGAGGTCTTACCTTAGAATTGACTCTTAATAATGCTCAAAGTGTTGGCGTAGCATCTACGGATGATGGTGCTGACCCCCCTGTATTTACATTCGTCGCACCACAATGGAAAGTTAAAAATGTTCGTGTTGTATCTGAAATGGTTGAAATGTCAAATGATTTCTATGATGCTCTTCGCTCTGAAATGATGTTGACTGGTTCTATTAGCATACACGGTCACGGATACCGCCACTACTCTAATACAATCGCTGGTGGCGATTCTAACCCAACTCTTAATATTCCAGCTCGTATGAAGTCTATCAAGTCTATCCTTTCTACTTTCCACGCTCAGGAAAATGACACCACTAATAGCCAATATTCTACCTCTGTCTTCGGACGTGAAAATATTACTGACTACCAATACAGAATCGGTAGTGTGAATCATCCTGCTACTGCTGTTCAGGTGGCTACAAACAAACTAGCTCCAGCATTTGCGGAACTTCAAAAATGTTTCGGTAAGTTTGCTACTATTGATGTCGGTTCTAATTGTAACCAACATACTTATAGAAGTAATGAAACAGATGCTGGTGGTTCTAATGAACCTCTACGAGACAATCATATTTCTACTTTTGCTATCGGAGTTTCGCTAGATTCCTTCGCAAATGAAGCCCTAGAAAGTGGTGTTGATACTGCTACATTTTCTTTGCCTGTTACCCTNTCTCTTACNNGAACTGGTGGTGACCAAGCGTATGCGGTAGTCAATGATAACTATGTAATGTATGACCTCTTTATTTACATTAATGCTGATGGCAGTGCTTCTCCATCTAATTAAATATTTTTACGAAATAATTGAAATAAAATATTATATATAATAATATATATAATGTTTGACATTCACGAATTTGAACGAGCTGATGAAGAAAAAAATTATAAATATTTTCATGATAACTTTCCGAAATATGGTGGACAAATGATTAATCATGCTTTTAATACTTTTGTTTTAAAATGGTTTAATTTCGCTCAATTTTTGATAGGCTATGACCCTATGTTTAAACATCTAGCCTACTTTTTAATTGATTATTGTAATTTAAATTTAGATGATGAAAATGAATGTAAAAAATTTCATGAAAAGTATGATTTTGAAAAGACTAATTTAATGACATTGATTACACGTGGACAAACTGTCAAAGTTGGTTAGAGTCTGAATTTAAGTTGTTCATT
>FUFK010621808.1_pt1 | contig 20209 bp, 12 predicted proteins | sample 1021851 | NCBI WGS metagenome assembly FUFK01 (sample SAMEA51879418, study PRJEB19060) | metagenome
ACCATATTTATTGGGGAAATAAACTTAATATCGATGTGAGAAGAATTTCTTGGAGAAGGAGGATTTTCATCTGGCATGGGTGGTTTGGAATTATGCGGCTGGCTTGATTCAAGAGATGTAACTAATCTCCGTCGAGCAATCCAAAAAGGCAAATGGGCAGTTGACCCAAGTGAACCCATAGATGGTGGAGTTGCCGATGCTTTTCGGCACCTTACTATCATTTTACGCGGTGCAGAAAAAAGAAAGTGTGGTATTCTGATGAGGAGACATTCCTAAAACTAGAATTCTTGACCAGTTAATCTTTCAAACATATCTGCATAAAGATTTGAGGTTTGATCAATAATTGACTGTGGTAAAGCAGGAATTGGTGGCTCTTCAGTTCCTGCCTCTCTCGCCGCGTAAAGTTCAGAGTGATGACCGGTCTCTAGGTAATGACCTCTGACAAATTCTTTCGAAAGTTGAACAATCTCTCCCTTGTCATATGCTTCAGCATCCCACCATCTGTCTTCATCTAAGGTTCCAAATGAATCCACCAAGACCGGAACTCTGCCTTTGCCTAAGGCGAATTCTTTCTTTCCATCGACATGGATTAATCCACGCTTTGCAGCCTCGCTCTCGATTATTTCGTCAACCTTGACAACAATTTCGAGAATCGAGTCAAATTCCTCGTCGCTTAGATTTGAGATTTCCAATGCCTCCGCTCTATCGAGTAATCTATCGAATTTTTCAAACTTAGTTGATACCTCAAGGTAAGGCTTTGGAAGTTTCACCCCTTCCTCTAGTATGGTTCCTGGTTCAAATCCAAATTCTTCAGCAGGAGCGTCACCCCTTGCATATCTCCTCCAACCGCTACCTGCAAGATAATGACGACAAATCACTTCCAATGGGACGAAGACATTTTCTTGGTCTCTCGATATCGCACCGGGCTCACGAATAACGTCGAATCTTCGCGCTAACACTCTGTCAGGTGCACTCATCTCGATAACATGGGTGTCACAAATTCCTGCTTCTTCAACAAGTTTGAACCAGTGACAAGAGGTTCTGTTTAATGACTCACCCTTTCGAGGAATTAGGCTAGGAATAATTTGGTCGAAAACGCTAATTTGGTCAGTATACCTAAATTCGATTATATCCGGATTATCAGTACTCCAAACTTGCTTCACCTTACCATGGTAAATCATCTCGCCCATACATCAAGGGCCATTGAAAGACAACCTTGAACATTGCTAATGCTAATGCTCCTAATTTTTTATGAAAATAAAATAAATCACAATATGATACGGGTCGATTCTATATTCTAACTTCTGTGTGCTCAATTTGTGAATAGAGCCTCTCCGGGTATCGAGAGAATTTTCTCTTGGTCATCAATAGACTCTAAGTCTAGAGTTGTAATTCTAGTCTCTATATTGTTAATTTGCTCAATCCCCCATTCAAGCGGACAAGAGACGATTACCGGATGGAACGAAGCCGAAAGTTGGACGGACCACGACCTAAATGCGGCAGTTATCCATGGAGAACTAGTCTGGGTATTCGGAGATTCTGGAATCGTAAGATTCAGCGAAGACTCTGGCGCAACGTGGCAAAATCATACTAATTTAGGAGATGTTGATTTAATCTCAGCAGACTCTTACGAGAACTCTATGGCAGTATTGTCTACTGATGGAATAATCTACATGAAAGATGGGTTAGAATCAGAATGGATTACTATAGACTCTAGCCAAACGGGAATGAAGAGTATTGCATTAGCGGGAGAAGAATCCTTGATAATTGTAGGAAATGAAGGGGCTATCTGGCATTATACAGAGCAGACTTGGTGGAATCGAACAACAAGTTTCACTGAAAACCTGCATGATGTTGACTTCAACGGAGCTGATGATGGATTGGCTGTTGGTAATGCTGGAACCATACTTGCTACAGATAATGGTGGCACAACATGGGATTACAGAGAGGCTCCAGATCCAGAATCTTCAATCGTTTCTGTATCTTACTTCAATCCTTATCGCATGTTCGCAGTAAGTGATTCTGGGCAGATCATATACTCAACATCCCCTGGTGGTTTTGAGTGGCAATTAAGAGAAATTGAATCTGCTGGTTACAATACAACACTTGGGATTGACATTTCTTCTATTGATGTCGTCTCATCCTCAAAAATTCTATTTTCTGGACCAAATGGATATCTAGGGTTGAGTCTTGACCAAGGCTTGAATGTTGAAAGAAATATACTACCTTCAGGAGTAAATACCTCATTCAATGATCATGCAATGTTCGACTACGTATCGGGAACAGTAGTTGGTGATTCAGGAGTCATCTTGTTTACTGATAGAGCAGGGGAAAACGAAGATATTGGCTTCGAAATCCCCGATTACAATAATTTTGGAGAGTTCGTCGAATATGCAGATGATATGCTTTTATCTGGATTTATTGCAACAATTAAAATCGTTTTATTCGGAATAGCATTAGGATTTATTATCGGTTTAATTCTAGCAATGATGAAAACAGCACCTACATCTCTCAAAAATTTACTAGAAAGTTATCCAACACGCCAAATCAAAGGGCTTGGAATAATTTGTTTAGTATCTGCACTATGGTTAATCTACTCTGGCCTCAGAAGGTTCCCTGATTTACAATTGAACGGAATAGAGTACATTTTCACCCCAGTTGGAGACCCAAGGGGATTTGCGATGTTTGGCCTTGGGGTTGCAATTTTTGTTATCTCAATACAATTTGTATTAGCAGATGAAAAATTATCTGGACCATTGTTCAAAATTCGACCCCTAAATGCGATAGCAACCGTCTACACAGATTTTTTCCGAAATACTCCATTAATTGTACAATTTATGTTCATTCACTTCGGAGTGAGATTGGGAATGAGAATTCAAGAATTAATGGAAGGTACATTTGGCGACCCAGGCATTGATGGAATTGACTACTTCTTCTATGGTGAACGGGCTTTCTTAAGTGCAATATTCACTCTAGGGCTAAATTCTGGAGCATACCAATGTGAGACAATCCGAGGTGCTATATCAGCTATACCATCAGGTCAAATGGAGGCTGGTAGGAGTATAGGATTAACCTATATTGGGACAATGAGATTGGTTATAATGCCACAAGCAATCAGAATTTGTATACCACCTATCGGTAACGAGATGGTGAATTTGGTATTGAATTCTTCACTTGCGATGGTAATTGGTTATTCTGAACTTTCAAGACAAGGGAAACTGATGATTGCGACCACTTTCCAAATATTTTCTGCCTGGGGATTGGTTATGATATCTTATTTCGTAGTCACTTGGACACTTGCCTTACTTCTCCGAAGATTAGAAGAGAAAACAAAAATCCCAGGGTTGGGAATTTCAGGGGGTGGTTGAATGGAAGATGTAGTTCTCTCAATTCGTGATTTACACAAGATTTACCCTGGAGGTGTTCATGCAGTTAGAGGAGTCGACTTCGATGTTCATGAAGGAGAGTCAGTAGCGATAATCGGATCTTCGGGTTCAGGAAAATCTACCGTTCTTCGATGTATTAACAGATTGATTGAGCCCACAGAAGGTGTAATTGAATTACGAGGGCAACAGATAAACACGCCTAATGCAAATGTAAACGAGGTAAGGAGTAGAATAGGAATGGTTTTTCAGTCATTCGAATTATTTTCTCATTTGAAAGTATTAGACAATGTAACTCTAGGTTTACGGCACGTTCGTGGAATGGGTAAATCGGAGGCAGAAGAAGTAGCTTTAGATGTACTAGAGAGAGTCGATATGCTTGAGCGAATAGATGCCTATCCTGGTAATTTATCAGGCGGGCAAAAGCAACGCGTTGCGATTGCTAGAGCGTTAGCAATGAAGCCAGAAGTCATCCTGTTCGATGAACCAACAAGCGCATTAGACCCAGAGTTGATCGGTTCTGTTTTGCAGACGATTCGAGGGTTAGCAGATGAGGGCATGACGATGGTTATTGTCACTCATGAAATTAATTTCGCTAGGGATGTTGCGGACAGAATCGTCTATTTGGATCAGGGCAAGGTAGCCGAAGAAGGACCTTCTTCAATAATCAACCAGCCAAAGACTGAGCGACTGCAGAGATTCCTCTCATCTATGCATGAAGATAAAATTTCAGAGGACATCGGAAATGAACTGGTAAGTACCCAAACAGACCATGGCTATGTTCCAGATGGAACCGGTAATCGACCTAGGTCTTGAGAAGTTTAGATCATTCCTTGTGCAGTCATCGCTTCTGCAACCTTCAGGAAGCCAGCGATATTTGCACCCGCAACATAGTTTCCTTCCATACCATATTTTGCGGCAGTCTCGGATGCTTGTTTGTGGATATTCACCATTATCGCCTCAAGCCGTGAATCTACTTCTTCACGTGTCCATGAAAGTCGAAGTGAGTTTTGGCTCATCTCCAACCCAGAAGTTGCTACACCACCAGCGTTACTTGCCTTACCTGGGGCAAACAAAATTCCATTTTTGTGGAATACTTCAACTGCTTCTGGTGTACAAGGCATATTTGCACCCTCTGCGACTGCAATGACATTGTTGTCAACTAGCATTTGTGCTTCCTCACCATTTATCTCATTTTGAGTTGCACATGGTAGAGCGATGTCGACGTCAGCCCCCCATAGGCCATTAAGAGCTGGTTCCGGTTCGGAAGGATTGTAGGCCACTCCTTCAAAACTATCTGCGTATTCCTTGATTCGGCCTCTGCGGTTGTTCTTCAAGTCCATAATCCACGCTAATTTTTCTCTGTCAATTCCAGACGGGTCATGAATCCAACCAGAGGAATCTGACATAGTGACTGGAATTCCTCCAAGGTCGAGTACCTTTTCGACTGCAAATTGAGCAACATTCCCACTTCCGCTAATCGAAACTTTGGCTCCCTCAAAGGATTTGCCTTGAGTGGCCAACATTTCTCTAGCGAAATATACCGTACCATAGCCTGTAGCTTCCGGTCGAATTAGAGAACCACCGTACGCAAGACCTTTGCCAGTTAGAACACCTGTGAATTCGTTTTGCAATTTCTTGTACATACCAAANAGATATCCGATTTCTCGACCGCCTACTCCAATATCGCCGGCAGGAACGTCACAATCTGCACCAATATGTCTCCACAACTCNATCATGAAAGACTGACAAAAGCGCATTACTTCTTGGTCAGATTTCCCCTTTGGGTCAAAGTCTGAGCCCCCTTTGCCCCCTCCCATTGGGAGTTGAGTAAGGCTGTTTTTGAACACCTGCTCAAAGGCTAGAAATTTTAGGATTGATTGATTGACCGAAGGATGGAACCTTAGTCCGCCTTTGTATGGCCCAATAGCGCTATTCATTTGGATTCTAAATCCACGATTTACCTGTAGTTCACCATTATCATCATACCAAGGCACCCTGAATTGAATAATTCTCTCAGCCTCTACTACAGACCTTACAGCTGGTAGATATTCAGGATGTTGCTGAATAACAGGGCCAAGACTCTCCAATACCTCCTCAACCGCTTGATGGAACTCTGGTTGATTAGGATCTCTTGCAATTACGCTATCATATACTTCTTTCATCGTCTTATCCATTTGGTTCACCGACGTTAGTATCCGATTCTCTAGTGCGACACCGGACGCTCCGGCGACCGGAGACCCCCTTTTGAATAGTATGCCTGAATATACTGTTCAGACTGCCCCGTAGGGGCAGTACTGAAATTAACCAAAGAGATATCTTTCAGCCAATTCTGCAACCGATTTCTCATAACCTGAGAGAGTCATTACGTATACCACGGCTTGGCTAACTTGTCTCTTTTTTAGTGCATCAGCGATTGGAGTGTGCTCACTCATCTTTCGAGTCTTACCATCATCTCCAATAATTCGAATATCAACTGCATCCATTCTAGGCTCAGATAACAAGAGTTTGACACTGGGCACATCTATTGCAACATATCCGGGGTCGAGCCCTGCTCTATGCGCTAGATCGTCCTCAACTTCTCTTCTCTTCTTCGAACTATTGGCGATTTCAATTAATTGCTCAATTTGGGATTCGGATAAATCACCCTGTCTTCTACTAGTGGCAACCTTAAGCATCTGACGATATTTTAGTCGNCGCATCATATCTCTNGAGTAATCACCCGCNTCGTAAAGTGCCTGCCAAATCTCGGCATCGACACTCCTCTGCATATCTTTTGGNTCNGGTAGCGAACCCTCTGAACGTTCCACGGCCCTACTAAGCATAACTTCCGTAACTCTTGTTACTCGGTGGAAATACACTGCACTATACATCAAACCTCTAGCAAGTAACATTCCTTCAAGAGAGGCAAGTCCTCCTTCTTCTACGGCAATGTCCCCTCCATGTCTTCTAAGACATGAAATCAATCGATGATGATCAACAATTCCGTGCGTAACTCCTGTAAAATGGGAATCCCGTAGTAAGTAATCCATCTGATCGCAATCTACTGGCCCGTGGACCAAATGACCGAGGGTTTTGTCCTCTGTGACCAAGTCTTCCTTGCCATCGGTCCAGGATAGTAGGGTTCTCTCGGAGCCCTTTGCATCTGGACCTCGGATTAAACTTGCAACATCTTCGGGTTCAATATTGTAAGATTCTAGAATATCTGGAATTCTTTTTCGGTTTTCGAGACTAGACTCTTCGCCTTCTCGTAAAACATCGTATTCGCCGAGAATTATTCCTTCGGTAATTGACATGTGATCGAGCCCTCCCCTCTCATGCAAAATATGTTCAAGGGTGTGGGAATATGGTCCATGGCCGACATCGTGTAACATGCCAGCAACTTGCACCAAGGTCTTTTCAGATTCATCTAAGGACATTGCATCCGCCATCATCCCACCTACGTGTGATACACCAAGCGAATGTTCGAAACGTGTATGGTGAGCTCCNGGNAATACAAGATGGGCNAGGCCTAATTGTTTGATGTGGCTTAGTTTGTTCATCTCTGGAGTAGATAGCAATTCTTCTCTGACTCCATCAAGAGAAATTTGCCCATGTATCGTGTCGTTGATGACCTTCATGACACACCCTGCAGGATTCCGAGATAACCACCCCCCTTCAACTGAACTGCTAGGGATGGATGGTGAAACAACTGAGAGATTGTAGAAGATTCGTGTAAATTTCCAGTATTTGTATTTCAAATGTATTTCATTTGCAATACGTTTAATACCCTAAGGCTTTCTCACAGGCTTAGGAGGAAGGTGGAGTGGCAGGCCAAAGCCCTATGATTTCGTTAAGAATTCCAGAAGACTACTTGCTCGAACTTGAGCGCAGGGTTGGATTCGATGGGATGAGAAACAAGTCTGATGTTATTCGAGAAGCCATTAGGAGACACTTGGCGACACCTGCTTTTTCTTCCGGCACCCGCATCGAGGTAGAATTAGGTCCTGACCTGAGTGTTCGCTTGGACGACTTTTGTCGAATACATGGAGAACAACCGGACGTCGTCCTAAGATATGCAGCGCGCGAACACATAGCGCGCTCCTCTACTGACGATGCAACAGTCGACGCGGTGCTAAGTAAGCGCCTGGAAGAGCTTCGTGCTCGATTTGACGATTCGACTGAACAATGAGGTGAGAGACATGGGTGAGAATGGGATGCACTCAAACTCCGCGGGGGGGCGGCAAAGTCGCCCCTCCGCACAAACTTCTACTCGAGCAATCCTTACTGTAGGATTCAATGGTCTTCGAAAGAGGGCAAAACTATCCAACGCGGTGGGTTACTCGCCCTCTGATGCCCCTCGACACGAGCGACCTGACCTTTCAACACGTAGCAGACATCACGACCTAGAAAATCGTGAAAATTGAAACTCAACACACACCGTCCCGCCCAATTCGGGCGGGGCACACCTAATTTCTTACAGATTCATCTGGCTGAGACTTTCTTTTCAATTAGTTAATATTCAAATTTCACAGAATTGTTTGCATTTGATTTGGTTCAAATTTCACCATAGATAAAGCCAATCTTCTTGGGCGGTCTATCAGCAGGTGAGAAACCATGGCCTCGAAAGTAGTCGATTCTTCGGCGAGGTACTTCGCTCACCCCGAAGTTAGAGAATCTCAGTCGGACATGATTACCGATGGGATTGAGGCACTATTGTGTGAGGGGACTTTGCTGGCTTCGGCCCCCACAGGAATAGGGAAGACTGCAGCCTCATTAGCCAGTGCGATTAACGTACTGAGATCTTCTTCTGACAATCTGAAAATATTATTCCTAACAGGTCGTCAATCGCANCATAGGATAGTTGTAGACACTGTTCAGAAAATTAACCAGAAGCTTGGCACAACAGAGCCTTCGATTAGATTGGTAGATCTAATCGGTCGCGAAGGTATGTGTCGCAATGTCGATAGAATGAGTGGAAAATGCGACTGCGAAGATGATTTGGACGGCTCGATGAGAGATGAATTGAGAGCTGATATGCAAGCGAACATTCTGCGAAGGCCTACTCACGTTGACGATTTAATTCAGAATAGTAGACGAGTTAATCTATGCCCTTGGGCAACAGCTAGAGAGACAGTGAAAAATTGTGACATATTGGTTTGTGATTACAATCACGTTTTCATTGATAGTGTTAGAGAGGCATCATTAACTTCTATGGGAGTGGATATTGAAAACACTATTCTGATTGTTGATGAGGCACATAATTTGCCAGATAGAGTTCGTAATGGAATGGAACGTCGAATAATCTCTAACACCTTTCGAGATGCACGATTTGAGGTACAAGAGCACTTAGAAACATCCATTGAATTGGCGGCATCAAAAGGAGAAGATGTAGAATTAGAAGAAATGGAATGGGCTGAAAGATCACTAAAACGGCTTCAATCTCAGATGCCAACTTGGTTCTCTGCAAGGGAAAAAGAATTAGCTCGCTCAGATGATGAAGATATGCAAATTGATACTAGTAATCTACTAGAAGAGATGGAAACCATACTTAACGAAACACTAGAAGAAAACCCAAAGGGAAGATTCTCTAGCCTGCATAGACTAGTTGCACAATTATACTCAGTTCGTGTAGATTTAGAAAATGAGGATGATGATGAAAGAGAAACCAGTAGTGAANGATTAGCCGCCTTCATTACCACCTGTGGGCAATATGAAGGCTCTTCTGCCCTTGTATTGGTTTTTGACAAATTACTTGATGAGCCTAGAGTGAGATCTTTTCTACTTGATCCAGGGGTAGTTTCCGGGCCTCTTTTTGCCTCTTGCCGCGGTTCTATACTAATGTCAGGAACATTGTTTCCGGCTGAAATGTATAGAGATTTATTGCGGCTACCAGAAAATGAAGAAAGGAAAGTGTTTGCTACGGACTATGATTCACCATTCTTGTCGGAAAGAAGGCCTGTTTTAGTAGCCCAAAATACCACCTCGAGATATACCGAACGTGGAGAAACCAATACGAACAATATCCGTGACCATGTAATAGAGGTTTTACGAAATACACCAGGGCATGTTGCGTTATTTGCACAAAGTTATGCAATGTTGGATATGGTGTTGGACGATTATCGCTGGATTCCATGGGGTGTCCAGATAGAGAAGGAGAGTTCCCGAATGAGTAAGCGGCAAGTCGGGGAAATGGTTGAGAATCTATATCGTAAACGTAGAACTAACGACAGAATCATGCTTTGTGGAGTTCTTTCAGGTAAATTAGCAGAAGGAGTTGATTATCCTGAAAATATACTAGATGCGGTAATTTGTATTGGACTACCTGTACCTCCCCCAAGTGCACGACAGAAGGCATTGACTGACTATTGCCAAGATAAATTCGGAGTTAACGCTGCAAGAAAATACTCTAGCCATCAACCAGCGGTAAACAGTTTACTACAAGCGATAGGTCGACCAATCAGGAAATCCGAGGATAGAGCACTTGTAGTAATCCTAGAAAAAAGAATTCAAGAAAAGCCGTACAGATTTTGCATTCCTACAAACCTAATGGTGATGAGAAGCCAAGACGCCGAGAGAACTGGTCGTCTAGCGAAGAGGTTTTTCCAACGCTTTCCTGAACCGGCTATAGAGTGAGATTCAGTCAATGGATTCATCAAAGTCGGATTCTTCGCAAGGTTGAGTAACTATGTGGCGGAAGGTCGAAGTTGAAGGTTCCAAGACCCTTGGTGAAGAATTGGATGACAATCTGGATAGAGGATTGGATATAAACGCTGAAACCATGCATCAACGGTTTTTGGCAGACCTACCGCATCTTGAATCGGCAAANAGTAATCATAACGAGGTATTGACGCAGATTTCTGATAAAATAGATGAATCAAAGACACATTCTAGGTCATTGGATTCACAGAGTGTTGCCTTTGAAGAATTAGATAGAGAGGCGGCAAAAGCGGGATTTGACATCGATTTAGATACGGATTCGCTAACAGAACTTTCGGTAACTACCTCAATAGACGATGGAAGAAGATTAGTCCGAGTGATTGCTCCTGAACGCTTCGGAGGGATGATTCGCACACTTTCGGTTCCAGCGTCAATGGATGTAGAGTCTGCAATTATTTCAGATGGAATTCTTCATCTGAATTTTGATTAATCAGGCGACTGCTTCGCTGAGATCAAATGAATCTCGCTCTGGTACGTCTTGTAACTCATCAATTTCTTGCAATACCATTGATAGCGCATGCTGAGCGTTTTGTCTATGACCATCTCCCAACTTGTGAGACGAATATCTGGCCTCTTCGAAAATTCGATCTAATGCCACAAGTGCTTCTTCACTAATCGGTAAGGCCTTTCTAATTGCCATTTCAAATTCCCTTACAGTTTCGAAGTCTCGACGAAGGAATCCATTTCTCATTAGTATGTTGCAAAGACTCTCATAACAAGTGAATATAGCCTCTCGGATTTCGTCTCCAGCAGCTAGTAACTCAGCTGTATAACTGAAAATATCTGCAATCTCCTCAAGTGCCGCTAATCGGCGTCTTCTGAGAGACAGACCTAATCCAACGAGAGTTCCTAAAATCAAGAGCATGCCGATAAGAGCAATAATTTGCCAGAATGTGAAGAGAGGCGCTGGATCTTCGTAAGTCATCTCGATACCAGAATAATCATTGTTCAACCACAAACGGTCATTCGGACTGATTAGTTGAGAGTCTGTTTGGAATAGTAGAGATAGTTCCCCCCACTTATTTTGGTTGTAAAAGGCTGGTTGGTTTTGTATTGTGAAATCATAATCCATTATGCCATTTGAATCGGTGAGTTTGACATTTTGGAAATGTATCACTGATTGGTTGACGAGTCTAGCGACAATGGAAATGCCTTCAACGGGTAGCCCCGTATCGTTGGCGGTAACGGTTACTGTACCATTTATTCGCCTCTGGTTTTCCTTGATATGATGGCTATCCGGGGTAAATGTAAATGTCACAGGAACTCGGATGTTGACTATATGCTCAATATCGACACCGTTTAGGAATCTATCAGCATCAGGGAGTGCGGATATTGTGAGTGATAATTCACCAGGGGGCATCGTTGAGCGAGCTGGAGAGTTTAGTTCGAAGTGGCCTGTGGACTCGTCCCAAACTAGGATTGAAGGTTCTGCTAAACCGTTCCAAAGCAAGACCACTTCCATACCCTCAATGACGTTGCTTTCGCCACCGACTTCGACAATCCTTCCAACCAGTTTAATCTCCTTTGATTCATCTGAACGAATTATCAAATCGGTTTCCCAAAGAACTTCAATCTGGATATCTGCCTTTGCATAAACCGTCATGTTATATTCAACTGGAAGGTAGAATGTTTGACCTTCAAAGGTGAATCTAACATCATGCCCACCTCTTGCGATTAGGTAGCCAATTGAATAGTCGAATTCGAAAACTCCATCATTGCCAGTAGTAATTCGGTTGATTTCTACACCGTCAAGAGAGACTATTATTTCTCGACCCGAAAGACCTGGTGCCCCTGCGGTATCTGAGTCAAATAATCGACCTGTGAAGTTCCATTGTTCTCCTCTAGTAACCGACGCATCATCTACCTGCAGATTAATCGCAGTGTGGTAAGCAATGGTTAGATTGGCATCTACACTTCCTGGTCTGTAGTAGCCTTGTGCGGGCGCGGTTACAGTTATTGTATGGAAGCCGATGTCCAAGAAGTCTGAAACTACCCAATTGAAAGACCAATCTCCATTTTCACGACTCGTTGTGATACCGACTAAAGTTCCGTCAATGAAAATCTCAAGTGAATGATTTGCCAATTCTCCATCTGGAAGATTATCTCTAACAGTTCCCGTTAGTCTCATTTCGTCCCCTACGGCATAAGCACTTGGAGGATCTATCGAAATGATGGTCGGTGCGTATACTGTGAATACTGTAGTTGAATTTGAAGATAGTATGAACTCTTCACCTTGGAAAATTATCTTCACCAAGCGAGGCCCTAGAGGCATATCTGGTGGGATTGGGAGATATACGCTGAATGTACCATTTTCCTCTACTTGTAGGCCCGTTAAGAATTGATCATTCATAGTGACTTCTAGATATCTATCTCCTAGTATACGACCTGCTCCATCGGTAAGCATTCCCTCAATCAGGAGTAGTTGATTCCTATCCACCTCACCAGGAGGAGTCGTAAGAACGACTTGAGATGTTTGTGTGACATTGAATCCTACTGTAGTGTCAGAAGATAGGTAATATTCAGGATTCAAAGAATCTCCTTGACCCATAGGGTCAACCCAAGTAAATCCTCCGAGGAATTTCGCTGTAACCGTATGAGCACCGTAATCCATGTCTAATGGTAAATCATAGGTAACTCTCCATTGCCCTGTGGAAGCATTAGACACTGTTGTGTAGGCTGAACCAACATCAATTCCATCAATCCAAATATGGATCACTCCACCTGAAATTAGACCGTTGTCCGTCAATAATTGGCCATGTTCATCTAGAAGTGTGCCAGTGAAGGTAATGTTTTCTCCAGCAATCATAGATCCAGTTAATTCTGTGAATTCGATTACAGTTGGTGCCAGAACGATTACTCGAGACCAAGTGGAATCTCCTATCAATCCTGTAGTACCATTTATTCCAGGGAATTCTGCTGAAATTAACATTGAGCCTTGGGTTCTTTGTGAGTCTACTGGAATAATCAAAGTTGCTCGACCAGTTGCATCAGTTGTTACAGATTGAATGAATGAACCATCAACTAGGATGTCAATCTCCGCATTTTCGACCAATTGACCAGCATTGTCTATGATTGAAAGATTAACACTAACATCATCGCCTCTAACAACCCTTCTATCAGGATCTAGGTCTGCGGGATCTAAGATTGAGATTAGGGAGTAACCTCTACTGTCAAAAGTACCTATATCGCTACTAGAACCGTAATAATTTACGGTCGGAGTGTAGCTTGCTGTAATATTATGAGTACCTCTAGGGAAAGATAGTCCGAGAGTAATTATTGCATTCCAAGTCCCATTTGGATTCACCACACCACCCGTGGCTTGGAATCCTGAATCAGTGCCATCTATTGAGAACGTCAGTGAAGAAGGTAAAGCCGCCCCTGTTCTATCCATTATTCCTGTACCATTGCTAGAAAGTAAAGTTCCACTAACATTGAACGATTCGCCCGCAATTGGGTTATCGGTTACTGTTGAGATTGTTAGATTGGTAGGTGAACGAACGAAAATTTGGTTCATTACAGTAGTTGTTGTGTGTAGAGTTGATGAGCCATTGAAATATAGTGTAATTCCAATTAATCCAAGTGGGTGAGAATGTGGAACATCGAATGTGAAATTTACTAATCCTTGGCCATTAGTTACTCCTTCAGGCAACCATGTGTCGTGGAACTTAGCCGCAACCTGCATGTCTCCAACCGGAAGGTCATTATCCGAAAATTCAGTCAATCGAGCACCGAATGTAATCGATGTCCCCCGGTCAACAACNGTCTGGATTATTGGTGTCCTATCTGTGAATCGAGTGACTCCCTTTACGAGAATAGAGGCATTACCCGTACCTGTAAGATAGAATGGAGAACTTCCTTCAATCACGCTCACGACTACAGTTTTCGTGCCACTTGAAACTCCATCTCCGAATGGGTCTGTTGGGACTGATACCGAGAACGAACCATTGTTTGTTGTTGTATGACTGGATACTAAAGTTTCACTTGAATCATTGAGGAAGAAGACTTCTACAGCCATTGGCCCACTGACACTTCTATTTCCATCGAATCCATCCAANACTTGTCCGGAAAGAGTAAATGATTGCCCCGCAGTTACTTCTTGAGGTATTGAGATAATTTCGACCTGACTGTCTACCTGCACAGTTAAATTGGCAAATGTATCATTACCGATCCAGCGCCCTGCGTCGGCATCTGTTAGGTTATCTGTTAGATCTTCAGCGGCATGTACTCGAAGGTCGTAGAACCCTGGAGTAGTGTCTTCTAGAATAGTAGGATTAAATCTTGCAACACCATCGATATCTGTTGTTGCTGAGTCAATAATTACCTGATTCGGACCACCCCAATCGAAGTATAAGTCAACATCCACATCTGACACCACAGAATCATCTGCGATATCTGTAATTGTAGCATTTAGAATAAGAGTAGTACCAGCAATGACGATGATTGATTGAGGTTCAGCATCCACTACAAACTCGCTTTGAAGACCAGTCAAGACTCTTGTCTGTGCAAGAGTAGTATAGAACGGGCCAAGTACCTCAGCATTTGTTGAGAAGTCTAGAACAAAGCGTAGGAAGTAAGCACTAGAACGAACATCTGTAGGCATAGTAAATGAGTAGTTGTAAGCACCTGTTGTCTCATTAATCCATCCACTAGCGAGTGTACGAATAACTGGAGGGGCTGGGCTTCCGTCGGGACTTGGCGGTAAATCGGATGGTATCTCTAATTGAATAACAATTGAAGAGTTATTTNCTGTAATCGGAGTTAGGTGGAAAATATCCTGCGCTACACCCGAGACCCATGTCACTGTACCTCTATCAGTCCATTCGGAACCCAAAGTGACTGTTACATTGGCTTTGCCTTGGATCCTAATTGTATCAAGCACTGAACCAGGCCTTAGCCAAGTCGAACCTGTGTAGTTAAGTCGCCAAAGGTAATCTCCTGCAAAAATATTTGAATTTGGGACCCAAACTACATTGAAACTACCAGATTCAGGGTCGGTAATATTGAACACTTCAGTGCCATTGAAATCGACGCTGTATAGTCCGGGGAAATCCGCAACAGAAGTTCCTGTGTGGTCAGATAATTGCACACCAACCAAAGCCTCAGTACCCCTCTCGGTAGGTATTAATTGATACTCAAATTCCACATAGGACCTGATACCAAATGTAGACAAGAAGGATTCCTCATCTGTTGCGAATAATTCTTCTGCAGAATAGATGAATTTGACCTCAACAAGACCTGCAGGGATTGGTACAGAAGACTCGTTGAAATCCCATTCAATGGAAAATTGACCCGGTGTTGTTGTCCAATCGCTAGAATTTAGTTGCCAGGTTGCGAGGTCTGTGTAGGGGCCGTTTGTTCCTGCTCTTCGCATTTGGAAAGTTAGTGAGCCATTCAAAGGCTCGGGGGATGGTCCTCTACTAACTGCGGTCCCATTAATGAAAACTAATTGATTGATATCTAGGATACTGTTGTTTGCGTCGCTGCCTTCCAAAGAAATGGTTAGATTTGGTGAAGGTGTAATGTTGAAATTAAAATCAATCGCGTTTGGCCTTAGATGATATTCTGGATTGCTGGCATTGTTCAAATCTGTTTGATGCCAGCCTAAGAATGCCAAACTAGCATTGATCAAGCCTAGAGGTTCATTTTCTGAAATCGGAATCGTGAACTCAAAATATCCACCAGAGCCAACATCTGAAATTAAGTTAATATCTCCATCCTCGATTGTTGTATAATTTAGGAGTACTTGTAGAGTATCTAACATGGCTGGGTCTGTTTGTGGAAGATTAGCCCAGGCCATGTTTCCAGTAACGGTTGAATTTACCCCTACACCCAACATAGGTTGCTCCGCAGGCTCGGGGCTACTGATTGACAGATTTACATCATCTGTTATGTTAATTGACCACGGGAAAGAAACACTCTGAACTCCAACGTATCCTTGTTTCTGAGTCAATATTACTAGTGAACCAAAACCTGGCTTAATCATCTCAGAAGGAGAACCATTGAATGAGAAGAACCCTTCAGAATCAGTTGTTGAAGTACCGATTAGTCTACTGGCCAATGCAGCACTTCCTGGTACATCTGCAGTCTCATTATCGGGTACCAAGTACAGTTCTAGATTAATGCCCTCTATGCTTGAGGAGTTACTAACGAATTGTAATGTACCATTAAGAGAAATGTTACCGGAGGAGTAATCTCTCTCCAAAGAATTAGGAGACCACATTTCATCCACTACTTCTACAACTGAAACCTCGGGACAGGCTTCGAACGGAATCCAACCAAGATCTAATTCGCCTTGATTTGCATTTGTCTGAAGGTGGACTTCAACCCACCATGAGAAATCATTTCCATAAACTTCGAATCCGTTATCGACCCAAGTCCCTCCAGAAAATCCTGTGACTTTTCTGGTTGGCAATCCTATACTTCTCAACATAGCTGCAAACACAGTTGCAAACTCATCGCAATCTCCTTCATGAGCTTCCTCTAGAATCCATACCGAGGTGTCATCAAGAGAACTCAAAATGCCTGATCCACTGCGATTCAAGTTTGAACCGGCATGATTTCTGAGGAAAGTGGTAGTATTGTTCCCATTAATCAGGAATTGCTGTATAGCCTCGATTTGATCCCAGGCTGAAGTCCAGCCACTCTCATTGAGGACGGCTTGTGTGATTGTCGTAACATTGCTAAATCCTCTGTAATCAGTAGCATAAGTGCTATTTTGGAATGCGGTTGTATTTTCTCGAATAGAATCGGTGAAAATGATTTGTGGAGTTGTGACGTAGAGCTGGTTGACAATTGATGAATCTATCAAAACATCTCGTGTATAATTTGAGAAATTCAAGCCTGCAGCTACATCACTCCAACCTGTGTAATTTACCGCATTATGCGGCGCAATCAATTCATCGCCTGGATTTAATATTCCATTGTTACTGAATGAAATTTGCCATGAATGTAGAGCCGAATTGTCCCAAAAGTCTGGATGTGCAACGCCCTGAGTTGTAGACCATGTTGGGAACATTGGTGTGTATCCGATTAGACTAGTATTGACACCCCAAGAGGCACCTATGTAGGAGTCATATGTGTGCCAACGCCAATAATGAGTTATGTTGTAATCAATTCCAGCGGTTGTATTCTCAGCGAAGAAGTATAGCATGTTTGTAGAAATATCATCTGTCGGATCCCAAGGATCAAACAATGAATCCACACAACCATTATCCCAATACTCTGGTAAACATTCCTGACCATCAGGAATTCCTCCGCCGTCTGTATCCGGATCTAACCAATCCGTGCCTATTTCTTGTTCAATTGTATCAGGAATTCCATCGCCATCCGTGTCCAATGGGTTCAAGTCGTCATCTGGATTATTCTGAGGGTTGGTTCCGTCGAGATATTCTTGGTAGTCTATTACACCCCCATTGTCGGTATCAGAATTATTCCATAGAGTGGTATAATTATCAAGCGACATATTTCCATTTTCAATACCAAATATCAATGGACAACCAGTAGTATTTTCGAAGTAATTATTCAGACCGTCCCCGTCGAAATCAGCCAGATTACTGCAAGGTTCAAGTGGATCTGTGTTATTGATTACCTCATCAAGGTCATTGACTCCGTCACCGTCTGAATCGGTTAGTGTCGGTATTGATTCAAAGCCCCATGAACCCAATGACTCTTCCCAATCTGCTAGACCATCTCCATCTGTGTCTAGGTAATCGTCATCACAATGCTGTTCATTGGCTGAACCTAGGGATGCATCCCAACACCAAGAACCATTGAGCACAACAACATAGAGGGCGTCTGAGGGCATAGTGATTGAAACTGAGCGTAAGATATTGCCATCGATTGAAGTATATTGGAATGGAGTTCTGTTTCCTGCTGCAGATTCAAAATAAGCCATTGGAGCCCCATTTTGACGCCAATCAAGCGGAGTTGGATCTAATTTGCTAGTATTATTCACCGTTACAGAAAAATCAACAGGCACCCATGTGATTACATCAAGATATAATTCGTAAGTTGACGTACATGGATCTGTGGCATGGGCGGGTGAAAGTTCCGTACCATCATCGATTCCTCCACCATCTGTGTCAGCGACATTCCATAGTGTACAGGTGGCATTTTCTTCCCAATTTTGTATTCCGTCCCCATCAAAATCACCAGAATCTTCTATCCTAGTGGGATCGGTTTCGTTAGCGTCAACAACTCCATTGAAATTCGTATCTTCTTCTCCATCATCAAATTGGTCGCCATCCGTATTATTGTTCCTAGGGTCAGAGGCTTGTGGAGGATTTCCGTATGAGCCATTGACCTCAACACCATCTGAAATGCCGTCCCCGTCAGTGTCATCATCTGTGGGGTCTGTGAGAAGGACTAATGCTTCGTATGAATCATTTAGTCCATCTCCATCGGTGTCATTATTGTTGGGATCAGTGTAAGTAATTCCATCGACTTCAGCTGTAAATAAAGAGCAAGGAGGGGAACCGGGACCAAGCCCCAATACAGGATTACAAGGAGATTCAGTATTGGTCCGATTATCCGGCCCAGGCCGCCAATATTGAGTTGGGGGATTTGTGGTACCATTCCTTGTGTCCCAAGCAGGATTAACGTATTCGTAGAGATTGATTAAGCCATCACCATCAGGGTCGCCATTAGTACCATCGTCACCCGTATTTGAGGTCGGATCAAGGTTGTTGGCAACCTCCCACCCATCAGGCATTCCATCACCATCTGTATCCCAACCATCAGGATCTTCATCGGTTAAATTATCACCATCATCGTCATTGCTTGAACAATCGGCATCACCGTCATTGTCGCCATCCCAACTGTCGACCATTCCATCATGGTCATCGTCGAATGTGTTGAAGCAAATATTCCCCATTGGGTCTTCATCGGCACCATCTGAGTTCAATCCTTGAATCAACTGCATAGCACTCTCTTCATCCCAATTGCTTACTGGAACTGTGCCATTCCACCAAACTCCATTATCGAGTTTATTGGGAGTTGTTGCCGAATCCCAATTAGCAGGTATTCCATATTGGTACTCATTGAGATTAGTTAGGGAGTCTCCATCAGGATCTCCGGTTGAGCCATTGATTCCGGAAGCTGAAAGTGGATCGAGTCCATACTGCCATTCCCAGCCATCTGGTAAACCATCACCATCGGAATCCCAATCTTGCGGTTGGGTGTTAATGTAGTACTCCAATCCATATGGGAGGCCGTCTCCATCAGCATCTGTTGACCCCATAGCCTCCCAGGTTGCGAATTCAATCGCGGAGTAAGAAGTTAGCAACATAAGAAGTGAAAATACAACCGCAGAACGTTCCTTTCTTCGGGCGATTACAAGATTATTCTGACTCGAGTTGCCGAACATCATGTACACCCTCTACCGCCTACGGCGGTTCATACGGGTCTTAAGCGGAATGGAGCGTCGTTCGGACGATGATTAGAGTTCAACTCATACGAGTTCTATATCATCGTCGTCATAAACCATCTCTTCCTCTTCCTCTTCCTCAACAATAGGTGTGTGGTAATCTTCCTCAGAGTCAGCATCTAAATCCTCATTTTCTGCCTCTTTCATAGCCTCAAGTAAGGCCAAATGTGCTGCCCATTTTCTGCGGTTCATTCGGCTTTGAACGCCTGCAAAAATTAGTAGAATCGCTACGACCATTACAACTGCCTGCCCTACGTGATAGACATCATCTCGAGCTAGAGTTCTTTGAGTTCTGGCGTCATTCATGCAATCGTGCGGAATTAATAAAGGCAGCTCCATATCTAGATTACCAATATTATCGCAGGTATATATAGCCATTACGCCATCCATTGATCTAGCGTACTCGGTATCTATACTTTTAATTTTGGCTCTTGCAAATGGGCTGCGAACAAAAGCAGCGTGTAATACCCCCGGTAGATCTAAATCATCTATAAATGAGCCTTCACCTTTAAGTAGCTTCGGATCAACATTACGTTTTACTCTGGTTCCAAATGATCTGGTGGACATACTTACACCTATCGCTTTTTCTGGAGCTTTTCGGCTGCTTCACGAACCGCTTCAATTATGTTTGCGTAACCTGTACATCGACACAAATTTCCAGCAATGAGTTCTCTTATAGCCTCATCGTTGGTATCTATTTTTT
>FUFK010071227.1_pt1 | contig 20206 bp, 24 predicted proteins | sample 1021851 | NCBI WGS metagenome assembly FUFK01 (sample SAMEA51879418, study PRJEB19060) | metagenome
TTATATCATGGCTCTGTTGTTGGCTCAGTCACAGATAGTGGCTGGATGATGACACACGGTGATATTTCTCTTGACGAACTTGAGAAGTATGACTATGCGTTGTTGGGCGATATTCACAAGACAGATCAGAAGGTAGACAACGATGGTAGAGCTAAGTATCCCGGCTCACTTGTACAACAAAACCACGGAGAATCAAATGATAAGGGTTATCTCATTTGGGATATCAAAGATAAAAACACATGGGATACAAGGCACGTATCACTTGTTAACCCAAAGCCATTCATCACTATCGAACTTACACGCAAGGGACGAATGCCAAAGAATATTTCTATTCCGAATGGCGCTCGTCTTCGTCTCGTTAGTAATAATAATCTTCCGTTGGATGCTATGAAAAGAGCGGTTGATGTTGCAAAACACCGCTTTAAGCCTGAAACAATATCATTTTTAAATCGAGCATCTGGTGAACGAGGATCGGTAGAGTCACTAACAGATGGATTACGAACTGAAAACTTAAGAGATATTAAAGTCCAAGAGGAGTTGATTGATGAATACCTTATCGACTTTGAGGTGCCAGATCAGACCTTGGAAAAAGTTTATGAATTAAACAGAAAGTATAATAAGATCGTGGAGGACAACGAGGATGTATCAAGAAATATTAATTGGAAGCTTATTGATTTTGAGTTTGACAATTTGTTTAATTACGGGGATAACAATAGCGTTAATTTCCAAGATTTAAGTGGCATTGTTGGAATCTTTGGTAAAAACTTTTCAGGTAAAAGTAGCATCATTGATGGTATTTTATGGACTCTATTCAACACAACATCGAAGAACGAGAGAAAAAACTTAAACGTTATTAATCAAAATAAAGAATTTTGTCGAGGTAAGGTTACGATACAAATTAACGACTTAACTTACACAGTTGAACGTAGTGCTAAAAAATATACCAAAAGATTAAAAGGTGAAGAAACACTTGAGGCAAAGACAGAATTAAATTTTGAAGTGTTTGACCCTGTTATGAATGAAACAACATCACTCAATGGTCTCACAAGAACATTAACTGATGCTAACATTAGAAAGCAGTTTGGCACGCTTGATGACTTTGCAGTCTCGTCACTCTCTTCGCAGCATGGAGCGTTGGCATTTATTGATGAGGGCTCAACAAGGCGCAAAGAGATCATCGCTAAGTTTCTTGATCTTGAGTTGTTTGATCGTAAATTTAAATTAGCAAAGGAGGATTCTGTTGATTTAAAGGGTGCGCTTAAAAGACTGGAAAGCAAAAATTATGATGAAGAAATGGATAGTGCTACAATTTCATTGACTGAAACAAGAGAAGAGATGAACAATCAAAAAGAAACATGTGACTTGTTGCGTGAGTCTCACACTAATCTTGTAGAAGTTAAACAGGAAATCCAAGATAAGATTGATTCTATACCTGCCGAGATTATTGATATATCGGCTGTAAATTTAGACATCTTAACAAAGGAAAATCAGATCACATCCATTAAATTACAAAATGGAAAAATTGACGATGAACTTAAAATTAAACAAGGCGTTTATGAAAAAATAGTCAACTTTTTAAATGAGTTTGATTTGGATAAATTTGAAACGAAAAGAACACAGATAAATGAATACAAGGGTAAATTAAAAATTGAAGAGGATAACTTAGACAAACTAACAGAAGAATACAACTATATCCTTAAAAAAGAAAAACTACTTCATGAGCATGAATATGATCCCGACTGTCAGTATTGTGCTAACAATGAATTTGTAAAAGAAGCACACGCTGCAGTTGGTAAAAAATTATCTGTAGAATCACAGCAAGCAGATGTCTTACAGACTATCAACATTATTACAGAGGAAATACGAAGCCTAAATCCCTCAGAGGTTGAATCTCAGTTTGAACAATACAACAAACTCGAAACTAGTAAACATACTGTGTCATCTGAGATTGCTGATTTAAATCTTGAATCTGAAAGAAACAAAAACTCCATTCATTTCTTGGAAGATGAACTTAAAGAACTTTGCATTAAAAGAGATGAGTACGAAGAAAACAAAGAAGCAATCGAAAACCTTGAAGCGCTTGTTACACAACTCAACAAATGCCATTACAAGATTGAACAAACACAAAATAAGATAGATGCATGTGATGCAAAAACTCTTGAGCTTGTTAAATCTGTGGGCTCGTATGAACAAAAGATAGAAAACATTAAAGAACAAAAACGAGAATACCTCGATCTACAAACTGAATTTGCAGCTTATGATCTGTTTATGCAATGTATGCATCCAAATGGTATAGCTTACGACATCATCAAGAAAAAAATACCAGTAATTAATGAAGAGATTGCCAAGGTGTTAGCCAACATTGTTGATTTTGAAGTGTTTTTTGAGGCTACTGGTAACAAGTTTGATATTTCGATTAAACATCCTCGCTATGATGAGCGCCCAATTGAAATGGCATCAGGTGCTGAAAAGTCACTGTCTGCTATGGCTATCCGTCTGGCATTGTTGGGTGTCTCATCTTTACCAAAGTCAGACTTGTTTATTCTCGATGAGCCCGGCACCGCATTGGACGAAGACAATATGTCGGGTTTTATTCAGATCTTAGAACTAATTAAGGTATACTTCAAGAACGTTTTGTTGATCTCGCACCTTGACTCTCTTAAAGACTGTGTTGACATGCAAATAGTGATTGATAAAAAAGCAGGATATGCAAAGGTAAATCAATGAACGATAACGATAATAATGAATTCGATTTTCTGCCTCCCGCAGAACCACCTCCCGCGTTTACGCAGGAAAAAGATAGTTACCATGAACAGGTAGATGCAGAAGACTTCGGTATGGTCGAGGACTTCGGACTCCAGATGGAGTACTCCGATGAAGACTTACTCCCAGAGAACACCGCGCCTTCCTCCCTGAACGTTGGTTTTGTTGGTGTCGGCGGTGGAGGCAACAAAATGGCGAATGCGTTTATAGAACTTGGATTCAATAAAACGCTACTCGTAAATACAACAGGCAAAGACATTCCTAAGAATGTAGAAGAGGATCATGTTGTCCTTATACCTGATGCAGACGGCATCGGAAAAAACGTAGATTATGGAAAAGAGGTATTAAGTCAAAATGGTGCAATTGTTGAAGATGCTCTCCGCATTAAACTCGGTAAAGTGGATTGGTTATTCGTCCTTGCTGGCGGTGGCGGTGGGACCGGTAGTTCTGTTACCGCTCTCCATCCTGTCTTTGAGCGTTACTTACGCTCTATTCAAGCAAGCGGTAAAGTCGTTTATATAGTTTCTTGGCCAACAGCACAAGAAAACCTTAACCCCACTATAGCTCGAAACGCATTGACATTGGCTAATGATGTGGCGCAACATCCACACATCATCCTCGATAACGAACGCTCAACGAGATTATTGCGCGGTAGAATCGGAATGCTTGGCATGTACCCAGTAGCAAACACACAGTTTGCAAAGTCATTAGCGCAGGTGCTTAAGTTATCAACTGAAGACTCACCGATTCAATCTTTCGATTCAAAAGATTTGGAAACGTGCTTGAATAATGATGGTCGCGCCTTCATGGGCTCTACGATGATTAAGGATCCTAATACAGCCAAGCTTGGATCGGTAATTCTGCATAACTGTATGAATCGTTCTGCGTGTCCTCCACCGAAAGGTAAGGCTGCAGCCGGCTCATTAGTGCTGGTTGTGTCAGAAGAGATGGTGGCTGATCCAAAAGTCAGCAAGAACATTGAGTCAGCAATCGCCTATGTTGGCGGTCGATGCGAGACACTTTTTTCTGGCGTTTATGTGCGAAAGAATGTGCCCGGATTGATTGCGATACTAAGTATGAATGGATTAGCGACATGAAACTTGACGCTTGGAAAATATTCACCACTGCACTGGCTGTGGTAGTAATGCCTCTAGCCGGCTGGGTATGGACTATGAATGTAGAAGTTGCACAACTTAGAAATGATCTAGGAGATCTTGAATATCAAGTTAGACAACTTGAAGCAGATGTAGAAAAAGCAGAAGAGGCATCAAGAACACTAATTAAAGTTGAAAGTGATTTAGGACACCTCAGAGAGATCTTAAGCAGAATTGAGGACTTAGTTGCAAAATGAGAATTATTTTATCATTATTTTTTGTGGGCGCCCTTATAACGGGCGCTTCGGCATTTAAGCCAGTGCAAGCTGCATCAGATCTTGAGCGAGATGCAAAAGCATTAGAATTATACCTGCAGGATCAAAAAGATCATAAAGAATTTTGCCCACAAATGACGTGGAATCAACCACCGTTGTCTACTTATAAAGAGACTTTAAAATCACATTTACCAAAGGATTGCAAAAAATGAAGATTAAAAAATCNGAGCTTAAAAAAATTATTAAAGAAGANCTGGAAGCAAATCAACCAGTACAAGAGGGTTTGGAAAATATTAACCCAGAAAATTTAGAAGTTGTAATGAAAGCAGTCGAACATTTCGCAACTCAACCAGCCGTAATGTCAGCGCTTGCTGCTGGCGGTCTTGTTGCAGCATTGGCAAAGATTAGAGAGCTTATGAGCGGTGGAAAGCTTGAAGAGATGAATATACCAGATCTCGATGACGATGGTGGAAAATATCGGTATGCTAAAAGCATGTTTTATAGTAATCTTGCAAGAGTCCTTGATGACTTTGTAAAAGAAAGCGGCGGCAAGTTTGACAAGTCAATGGCTTTGAGAATTAAGCGCGGCGTAGCAGGTGTGCTCGGAGATAGAAAAAAGTGAAAATCACAAAGCGTCAATTTAAAGACATACTCAGGGAGGAAATTGAAGCGACCATAAACGAGGGTGCAGAGCTAAAGATTCCAGTCGAAAGATACGATGCTTTCAAAAGAAAGATTGAACAGTGGGGTATGCTGTTTAACAAATTTACCGGATATACAAGAGATCTAAACAACCAGTCGTTTGATCGGAAAACTGACGGAAAAAGAATAGTTAGAATGGCTCATAAGCTTGAAAGCGAATTTAGAAAGATTATGAAAGAATTCGATTTTGACGCCAAGTCTTATGATGATGAGCGCCTTGCAATGCGCCAGAAGCTTGATAGGTTTGATGGCGATAGTGAATTCTTTTTAGAGCAAGAAGAAGTTGATTTACAAAAGTTAGAGCCTGTTGCTGACTCGGTTGTTGCTGTTGTCGAAAAAGAATTAGATAAAGTTCCTGAGACTGAACAACTAGTTGTTATGCAGGCTGTGATATCTAAATTGCAAGCATTGATGGGAGGCGGCGAATCGTGAGACTTAGAAGGTCCGATCTTAGTAAAATTATTAACGAGGAGTTAGAGCTTGAACTTATATGTAGATCCGTTTTAGAAGAAGCAGAGGAGTTCAAACCACCAGTGAAAGCTAAGTCTCAACAATCAGAGACATACGCAAGAGGCGCAATGCGTGCGATTGTGACGGGCTATAAGGAAGCAAACGCAGGTCAAGATTTTAGTAAAATGGGCAAAGCATTTAAACTGTTTCTAAAAAAACAAGGTTTTGCAAATCCGTGTGACTACGTTAAAGATCCAAAAATAAGATTACAATTAGATAAAGAATCTGGACAACTTGTTGTGCAGACTAACAACTTAAAAGCGTTAATGGATAATCTTGAAGGCGAAATGGTAACGATGGATGAGGTCATTGAAAATATGGAGGCATCCGCCACTTTATTCAAAGGTTTATCGTTGGTTTCGGCTTTAGGTTTCGCAATTTCAAAACCTGCAGGTAAGTATGATCTAATCGCCGGCGATGGTATATTTGCTTCAATTCAAAAAGCCCTGACGCCTGATGCTATGCACAAGCTTGAAATTCCAAATATAACTGGAGTGGATGCTGATATGTGGATGTACTTTGGCGCAATGATGGCAAGCTTGTATGTATTGAACGCCACATACAGATTTTTATTAAAAACAAAAATACCATGCACTGTTGCGAAAATATTCGGTGCGATAGCTCCCGTCATTAAGGGTGCCAGCAGGGTAGCATTTAGCGTTGTGAAGAATTTTGCTAAGTATACATACAGGTGGCTAAAATTCAACCTTAGAAAGAGAAAAAAATTTATTGACCCTAAAAAATTAAAGGGCACTCCGACACAAACGACAACACTTAAAGAAATGGAAGAGTTTTCACAGCAACTTGCAAGAATTTTTCTAATCAGCGAGCAGTGTAAAGCTGTCCTTGGGAGTTAACTATGCCTTACAAAAGAGTTGGTAAATGTGTGTATAAGAAAAAGCGTGACGGCTCACTTGGTAAAAAGACAGGCTGCTCAAAAACAGTTTCTATGGCTAAGAAGTATTTAAAAGCTCTTTACGCTGTAGATGAAATAATTCGAGAAGAATTAAACAAATTTTTAAATAAAAGAGGTGATAAATGATGGCAAAGGCAACAGCATTTTTAGATACTTGGTTAGCAAAACTTACTTCACGCAAGTTGATGGTTTGGCTAACTGCAACTGGTCTTACTCTAGCTGGGCAAGTTACTAGTGAAGATTGGGTGATTATTTCTGCAATTTACATCGGTGGTCAAACTGTTATTGACGGTATCAGTAAATTGCGAGGTTATAATGGTTAAAAAACAAGTTTTAGATTTTGTTATTAAAAATTGGAAGATGATACTAATTGCATCTCTTTTGCTTGCGTTCGCTTTAAAAAATAAGCGAGATTACGGATTGATGCAAAAAGCATACCAGACCCAATTAGAATCACATCAGGCACAGATAGAAGGCTTGAAAGAAATACACAAGCAAGAGATCCGCGAGAAACAGAAACTTATGGAATCGCACTTAGAATCAATTGCTGCTATTGAAGAGGACTACGAAAATGCTCTTGAAATGATCAACGAGTTGAGAGAGGACAAAGTTGGTAAATACAGAAACAAATTCAATAGTGATCGAGAGCAACTAATTAAAGATATAGAGCAAAAGTTTGGTATTGAGTATGTTCCTTAGTTTATTATTAATGTTAACCATGACTGCCGGCGCAACAGAACCAGCGAAGTTCACAGTTCTTGAATACAACAAGCCGGCGCCTTTTGCTGGAGTTTTGTTTGATGAATACGCTATGTCACAGATCATGGCAGATTTCGACATATACAAATACTCTTGTGACATACAGACAGATTATCAATTAAAGATTCAGAAAGAAGAATACGAATACAAATTAGAAAACTTGAAAATTGAACACAATGCATTAACAAAAGAGTACGATTTGTTTATAATGCAGAAAGATAAAGAAATCGATATACTTGCTAATTCACTAAAAAAAACTTCACCACGTTACAAGTGGTTGTATTTTGCTGGTGGGATCCTAGTTGGCACTGCAGCGTCATACGGCGCATATAAGGTTGTAAATGACTAAGAAAGATTTGAACTATATTGCGGCTGTTGAGAAAGCAATCAAAGAAAAGTACGGTGAAGAAACAATACAAAACCCAGCCTCAAATTGGGATGAGGAAAAAGAAAAACAATACCTACAACAAATGAAGGAACTTTACAGTAAATCAACTAAGAATAAAGAATGGCAAGATAAAGTAGATGTAAATGGTATAAAGGTTACAAAAAAACTACTTAATAGAGAATCTTTAAAATGTTGTCCTGTCTGCGGGTCTTTCCCAAAGAAATCTATGGACGATGTATGTCTTGTCAAATTTGATTGTTGCAATAATTGTTACATAAAATATGTCGAAGGCAGAGAAGATAGATGGCTAACAGGATGGCGCCCAAATGAAAATAAAAAAAGAAAAGCTTAAAGAAATCATTTTGGAAGAATTAGAAGAGGTTTGTGGTGCCCAAATGCACATGCATTCACCCTGTGCTGATGATCACGAAGCATCTATGGCTAAATCTGACTTACGTAGATTACATGAATATTCGTTAGAAGTAGACCACATGATACACGATGGTGACGAATTGGAGGGCTGGGTGCAATCAAAAATTACAAAAGCGGCAGACTATATAGCTTCCGTTAAACACTATTTAGAATACAATTTATCAAAAGGACATGAATAATGGCAACAGTATATGAAATCGTTCAGGGATTATCCCAAGCAGCATCTAATGCTTATGATGGAGCGTTGGACGAAAATGGCGAACCACTTTTGGTTGGCTTACAAAGAGAAGAAGGTGATCCAATTTTAGACAAAAGAGTTATGGATGGATTTAATGTGCGCTTCATGGGTAATTTAATGTGCCTCTCTTATATGTCTGAGGTTCAATTAACAGAAGTTTACGCTAGCGGTTTTGAAACTCGTATCGAAGAACAAATCGCTGAAATTGTATCCTTCCTTAAAAAAGAATACAGAAAAATTCGTGGTGAATCAATTTCACTTACAAAAGAGGGTGAGCTAGATTTGAGAGTAGAAAACTCAACCAGAGTTAGATCTTGGGTTACTGGCGTGGTTAAGTATCGCATCGGTGGTCTTAATGAAGATATGGCTGTTGCTGCTGACCAAGATAGAAAGCCTGAAGATTCTTTTAGAAAATTCCTTGATCAAGGCGGCTGGACCGGTGATGGAGGTAAGCGACCACCAAACGATACCAGAAAAAAGGAATCGTAAAATGAACATAAGTGCCAACAGACTTAAACAAATAATTCTTGAGGAATATATTAAAGAAGAAAACTTGGATGAAAGCCAAGCAGCTCAAGATCTTTTAAGACAAATTCTTGGTGATGAAGAATACGAGCGCCGCCAAGCGCTTAAAAATCGTGGTTCACGTGGCGGCGACACTAAACCAATGGACAAACCAAACAAGGCTGCTGAAACAATGCCAATGCCCAGTGATGAAACGAACCCAGTCAAAGCCGCAGTTGATGGGATTTATGAGTTGGTTTCTGGTATGGACCCAGAGGATGTGGCTGAAATATTTCAAATTGTATTTCAAAAATTGCCCGGCGTGGAAATGCAAGATGAACAGCCGCCACAAACACTTTATAGCCCCGGCGCTGAAGGTAGACCACAAGTTGGTTTTAAAGAAGAGCTTATAAATAAAGCGTACCAAAGAATTTTAGAAATGGCTGGTATCCCTTACAATAGGGACGAAGAAGACGATGAGAACTTAGAAGAAGACACCGAAGAAGATGTATGAGTTTTCAATTAGACAAAAAACAGAAAGTTAAAGAAATATTAAAATGCGGGAAGGACCCCGCATATTTTCTTAAAACATACGCAAGAATATCACACCCAATGCATGGGCTAATTTTGTTTGACACTTATGATTTTCAAGATGTCTTACTACAAGATTTTAATGACTATCGGTTTAACATAATTTTAAAAGCCAGACAGCTTGGAATATCAACCATAACCGCTGGATATATTGTTTGGTTGATGTTATTTCATAGAGACAAATCCATTCTGGTTATGGCAACTAAATTTGCAACTGCCGGTAACTTAGTTAAAAAAGTCAAGAACATTATGAGAAATGTACCAGAGTGGCTACGCATTGCAACTATTAGTGTTGACAACAGAACTTCATTTGAATTATCAAATGGTTCGTCTATAAAAGCCGCATCAACCTCTGGCGATGCTGGTCGTTCAGAAGCGCTTTCTCTGTTGGTGTTAGATGAGGCTGCGCACATTGAAGGATTAGAGGAGCTATGGACAGGTTTATACCCCACGTTGTCAACTGGTGGTCGCTGCATCGCACTATCTACACCCAACGGGGTTGGTAATTGGTTTCATAAAACTTGCACTGACGCTGAATCAGGTGCAAATAATTTTAATTTAACCAATTTACCGTGGGATGTACATCCAGATCGCGACGAGGCATGGTATAAGAAAGAAACAAAAAACATGTCAAAGCGTCAAATCGCACAAGAGCTAGAGTGCAACTTCAACACTTCGGGCGAAACTGTCATTGATCCAGATTGTATGGAGTGGCTTTTATCAAATGTTTGTGAGCCAAAACATAGAACCGGATTTGATAGAAACTTTTGGATTTGGGAAGAATTTGATCCATCGTGCAACTACCTTTTAGTCTCAGATGTTGCACGGGGAGATGGCGCAGATTACTCAACATTTCACATTATTAAACTAGAAACATTGGAAGTTGTTGGAGAATATCAAGGAAAAATTACTTTGGATATGTTTGCTAATATGCTCAATCAAGTTGGCAGAGAGTATGGAGACTGCATGCTGGTTGTGGAAAACAACAATGTAGGATACTCAGTTCTAGATAAATTAACTGAATACGGATACCCTAATTTGTACCACTCCATAAAGTCTACGCATGAATATATTGAGCAGCATCAAGCAGAATATAGAAACTCAGCAGTTCCCGGCTTTTCAACAACAATGAAAACTAGACCTTTGATAATTGCAAAATTAGAAGAGTTTGTAAGAAATAAACTAATTACCGTATATTCATCCCGCACAGTTAACGAGATGAAGACTTTTATTTGGAGGAATGGTAAACCACAAGCGATGAAAGGTTATCACGATGATCTAATCATGGCTTTGGCAATTGCGTGTTGGGTTAGAGATACTGCTTTGCAAAATAGTTCGAGAGAATTAAATTATAAAAAAGCATTTGTCGATGCAATATACACCTCAAAGAAAACCATGAACACACAAATTAAAGGACAACAAGGGTACAAAAAAAACGACATATTTGATAAAATGAGTGAAGCAGAGAAAATGTACAACCAATATAAATGGATTATTAAGTGAGAAATTAGATGGCTAACAGAAATACTAGAAATACACAATCGCAATTGTTTAAAGCTTTAACTAGGCTTTTTTCAGGACCCATAATCAGTTACAGGTCTCAATCTGGTAGAAAGATTCGCAGACAACATCTAGACAAATTTTCTAGTCGGTTTAAATCTGCATCTGGTCAGCAGTTTAAAAAATCACTTTATAATCCTCTGGACCAACTAGCAGCCAATGCAATGCAAAATCAACGTCGTGTTGAGAGATACGTTGATTTTGATCAAATGGAATACATGCCAGAAATTGCATCTGCGATGGACATATATGCTGACGAAATGACAACATATTCTGATTTAACGAGCATGTTAAATGTTAATTGCTCAAATGAAGAAATTAAAGCAGTGTTAGAAAATCTTTATGCAAAAGTATTAAACGTTGATTATAACTTATTTGGTTGGGCGCGAACCATGTGTAAGTACGGTGACTTCTTTTTGTATTTAGATATTGATGACAAGTATGGAATCCAGTCAGTTATCTCGCTACCAATTTCAGAGATAGAACGACTTGAGGGTCAAGACGCAACNAACCCAAATTACATTCAATACCAGTGGAATTCAGCAGGTATGACTTTTGAAAATTGGCAAATTGCACACTTTAGGGTGTTAGGAAACGATAAGCATTCGCCTTATGGTACGTCTGTTTTGGATCCAGCCAGACGAATATTTAGGCAGCTCACTCTGGTTGAAGATGCCATGATGGCTTATCGCATTATACGCTCTTCAGAGAGGAGATTATTCAAGATTGATGTTGGGGGTGTTCCGCCAAATGAGGTAGAACAATACATGGAAAAAATTGTTACCCAACTTAAAAGACACTCTGTTGTGGATGCTGACACCGGTAGAATAGATTTACGGTATAACCCGATGAGTATTGAGGAAGATTACTTTATTCCAGTCAGACCGGGAACTGCCACAGATATCACAAACTTAGCCGGCGGACAAAACACAACAGCTATAGAGGATGTTAAATATTTGCGCGATAAACTTTTGTCTGCTTTAAAAATTCCGCAAGCTTACCTAACCATGGGTGAAGGAGCATCGGAGGATAAGACTACTTTAGCGCAAAAAGATATTCGTTTTGCGAGAACAATCCAGAGATTACAGAGAGTTCTAACGACGGAATTAGAAAAGATTGGCATTATTCACTTATATACTTTAGGATTTAGAGGTGATGACCTCATAGGTTTTAAACTTTCCTTGAACAATCCCTCAAAAATTTCAGAACTCCAAGAGATTGAACATTGGAAAGCAAAGTTTGATATTGCTGCATCTGCGACAGAGGGATATTTTTCTCGTCGTTGGGTGGCTGAAAATATTTTTGGTGTGTCTCACGAAGAGTTTTTACGCAACCAAAGAGAAATGTATTATGATCGTAAGCAAGACGCAGCGCTGCAAGCAGTTGCAGAGGCAGCTGCCGCCGGTGAAACGGGTGGTCTTGCTGGCGGCGATCTTGGCGGTGGCGACCTCGGCGGTGACTTGGGCGGCGACCTTGGTGGTGATGAACTTGGTGGTGACGATTTAGGTGGTGATGATTTAGGCGGAGAAGAGATACCAGCCGGTGAGGCTGGAGGTGACGAATCGCCCTTACTGGCAGTCCCGCCCGGATCTAGAAATTCACCACGCCTAACCCCGGGCGCAAAAGGTAAAGTCTATTACCCAGTTAAAAGTGATTCACGCAAAGATAGTGGACCTAGAATTAGAAATTACAATTCACAATATAACTTAGAAAAACGTGGCTCCTCTTCGCGTTCTAAGTTTCCCGGCGGGGAAATTGCATCTATTACAAGTATGTCACCATTATCAAAAGGTATTTATGAACAAGATGAATCTATTTATAACTTGAAAGAGTCCAAAGAGGAGCAGCGACTTTTTGATGTCAATGATTCTTTACACAATTTACTAAGAGATTTAGAAAATAGTAAGAAAACAATTACGGAGCAAAATGATGAAAACTAGACACAACAAAAAAAGGAACACAGCATTTGTTTATGAAGCCTTAATAAGAGAAGGTACTTCTGCAATTCTTCAAAAAGATGAATCTCGCTGTAACAAAGTTGTTGCAATTATCAAGAAACACTTTAAAGATGGCTCTATCCTTAAAAAAGATCTAGATTGCTATAAATCCTTGTATGAAAATGAAAATATGACTGAGTTAGATAGCGCTAGAATTATAAGAGAAGCGAGAGCGCAAAAAAGAATGATTGACCCAAACGGTCTTTTTAAAGCGCAAACTGGACTAATACACGATATAAACAAAGAGGTGGAACCGTCAGTATTCAACAATTTTGTACCTAACTATAAATCTCTTGCGAATATATATCAAATGTTTTCAGACTCAACAAATCCAAAAGATGCAGTCTTGTTAGAGAATCTTGTAATTCAGAACATGACTAAAAAGACGGAGCAGCAAGAACAGCAACAAGTTGATAATTTGGTTATTAATACTTTCGTCACAAAGTTTAATGAGAAATACGATACCGAATTATTTGAAGAGCAAAAGACGCTGTTAAATCTTTACATCCAGTCTTTTGTTGATAACTCTCTTGAGTTTAAGTCATTTTTAAATGAAGAAATTTCTAGATTAAAAAGTGAGCTTGAAAAAGCCAAACTACAGAATCACATTTCAAATGATGAAGAAATGTTTAAAAAAGCAAATCAAGTGTTACTTAGGCTGGAATCTTTTAAGAAAACTGAAATTAACGATAGCATGCTTTTAACTGTGTTGAAAGTTCAATCACTTATTAGGGAAACAAGCTCAGATGGCAATAGTAATTAAAGTTGGTGAAAAGGCAAACGAGAAAAAGGTTAGGCTGGAATTAAATGCTAGACAATCTTTAAACGGCGATGTTATGATTTTTGATCATGGTGACATAGATATTGTTTTATCTCCAAAAAACAACAAAGTCATTGCCTTTCCAAAAGAAACCATGTCAGATATAGTTTACGGTGCTCAGAATAGATTAATGTCACACTTAATCAAAAGAGGCATCTTGACGCCGGAATCCGTTCAGGCTGGCGCGTTTTATGGTGCGCTTGAAGCTACTATTCAAGAATCAAATAAGCCAGAAGTTTCCGGACCAAAATTAGCTTTAATTAACATATCTAAGTTCATAGATGAGGAACGACCATATTTTGAGAATCTTGAAGCGATTATTTCAATGCAAGACGATGAAATTGTTCATCCTGATAAAGAACACTCAACAGAGCTAGGTGAGGTTCCACAAGCTGTTAGACAGGGATCGATAACCAAGAATTACATTAGAGATCCATACTCTCTAAATTACTTATACACTTTTGAATAGAGGAAAAATGGAGTTACTTACATTTATACTTTGCGCGTACGGTCTCACGCAAATACTAGTCTACAGCGACATGCCGTTGATAAAAAAAATAAGACCGTCAAAAGAGTTTGCCAAAGGTTACGGTAAAGTGTTTCATTGCCCTATGTGCATGGGATTTCATGTAGGGTGGTTTTTAATGCTACTTTCTCCATTCACAGGACTATTTAATTTTGACGTTTCTGTTTCCAATTTTCTTTTATTGGGTTGTTTATCATCAGGGACATCTTACATATTAAATATGGTATTCGGAGACGAGGGAATAAAACATGAACTTAAACACTTGGACAATTAAATGGATGCTGCAGCCAGTTAGACGCTGCTGTAAAGGATCTTAGCTATGAAAATAACAGAATCGGAATTAAAAAACATTATTGATGAAGAGATACAAGCCATGATTGATAATGGCGAGATAGATGAAAATATCTTAACGCGATTAAAGGCTAGAGCTAAAGGCGGTTTACAGGGTCTTGCAGGAAAAGCGATATCTAAATTAGGCGGAACTCAAGCTGGTGCTGAGATCCAATCAGCAGCAAACAGAAAAAAAGGTGCTGTCGTAATGGCTGACTATAGCAAGAAGATTGATGCTATGGTTACTGGAATGGTTAAGGATCTTGAAAAGCTTGGCTTGGATATTCAGGCTGATGATCTTAAGCCGGTAAAGCAGGCGCTAGGTTCCGTAAGAGCATCGAACACTAGACTTAAAAATTTACTGCCACAGCTTGCTGGTAGCGGTCAACAAGCCGGCGGTACATCGGAGTAATATTATGTCAAAAAAACTATTAAGAGAGTTTTACGCACTTTGTGAAGGTGGCGTTTGTCAGGATCTTTTAACTGAGGAAGAAAAACGATTTGTTGCAAATGGCGGAATGATTTTGTCTGGCATCATGCAAAAGTCTGATACACAAAATGGAAACGGAAGAGTATACCCCCACAGAGTGTTAGAGAGAGAAGTTAAAAACTATGCCAAGCTTGTTAAAGAAAATAGAGCGCTTGGCGAACTTGATCATCCAGATGATTCTGTAATCAACCTTAGAAATGCATCGCACATGGTTACAGAAATTTGGATGGAGGGAAAAGATGTCAAAGGTAAAATTAGAGTTCTTGACACCCCCTCTGGCAAAGTTTTACAAGAGTTGGTCAAAGCCAATGTTAATGTTGGAATTTCATCCAGAGGTATGGGATCTGTTTCTGAAAGCAGAGGACAGACAGTTGTTGAGGATGATTTTCAACTTATTTGTTTTGATATGGTTTCTGAGCCGTCAACACCCGGTGCTTTTATGATGAAAGAAGCTAAAGATTATGATAATAAAGTTTTTACCAAAGCAGACAAAATAAATCGTTTATTAAATGAGGTTTTAGATGAAGAAGGGTGATTTAAAAAATTTAATCAAACCAATAGTTAAAGAATGCATACAGGAGGTCCTTCTAGAAGAGGGTCTTTTGTCTAATGTGGTATCTGAAGTAGCAAAAGGATTGCAAGTTCAAGCTACTATTACTGAACATGTTGAATCAGCACCGTCACGCCCAGCACCAAAACCACGTCCTCGCGACTATAGTAATGATAGAAAAAAATTATTAGATGCAATTGGCAAAGATGCCTACAATGGCGTGGACTTGTTTGAAGGAACAACACCAGCCCCAGCACAAACTGAGCAACGCGCCGGCTCAGTGGATCTTGGAGATCCAAATGATTCTGGGGTTGATATCAGCTCCATAATGGGTAACGCGACAAAAATGTGGGATTTGATGAAATAAAATGAAAAAAAGAAAATCAAATGTTTTAGTTACCTCAAAAGAATGCCGCGGTAATCACGAAAGAATGATTAGAAGGTTTTTAAAAAAAACCAAAAAAGAGAAAATAATTGAACAAATAAAGGATAGAAGGCATTACAAAAAACCATCTGTCAAGAAAAGAGAACAGAGAGCCAGAGCGGAGAGAAGGCGTGCCAGAGATGAGCTTAAAAAAATAAGAGCACTTGAAAGACGTAATAGAAAAAATAGGTGACTATTTATTTTAAGCATTTTGGAGGTTACATAGATGTCGAGGTTTGGATGGGCATACGTAGATTGTGAACGGCTGGGTTCAGCGGCGGGTCCCACCGGCTCAGTTCAATTTTTAACAGGAGCAGGCTTTACGTCTGGTTCTGCAAACCTTATGTTTTATACAGCGGCTGCAACAGGTCCATCTGGTGAGACATATGCAGCTAACACCTTGTACGTTAACGGTACCATAAGTGCAAGCCATTATCATATTGAAAGTGTAGCTATGATTGATTCTGTTGGATCAACAAAGTTTGGTAACACAAATGATGATGTCCACCACAGAACCGGTAGCTTAATAGTAAAAAATGTAGCCGGAACAGAATTACTTAAGGTTGACAATTCGAGCGAGGCTACAACTGTTCGCGCACTTAAGGTGATGTATACCGAAGTGACAAACAATAAAACAACCGCCAGCGCTCCAAATTATATTCTTGGTGTTTCAAGAACTGGCAGCGTTGAGATAAGTATTCCTGCTGCATCAACTTATGGTGCTGGTGCTATGTTAGTTATTAAAGATGAGGTTTCCGCTCGCGGCGGAACGCACCACATACTCTTGTCAGCTTCAGCGGGCTCAACGATAGATGGCTCAAAGACTTTTATTTTGACTGGCTCAATGCCAGCAATCAGCTTGTATTCCAATGGTTCAAATTGGTTTGTATTCTAGAAATTAATAATTTGGATTTTAAATACTATCTACACTAATTAATAATGAAAATTTAGGAGAATTATAATGGCAGGAAATTATTGGGCACCACCGGGACTTCACCACACACCAGCATATCAGGTTTCTGGAGTTCCATGGATATCTGGTTCTTTAACCCTGAGAGATGACGCGGAGCATAAATATAAGTTTCCATACGTAACACAAAACATAATGGTAATCAACCACTCAAGTGCAAAGATTCGAGTCCACTTTGCTAGCAAAGATAGCTCTGGTGGCGGTGCAATTTCAGGTCTTCATTACGTTGAGCTTGACAGTGATGAGGATTCTATCAGCATGAACGTCAAGTGCACAAAATTATATGTCTCTACACCTGCAGGTAGTGCTGGTGATAGAGAATATCGCGTTATAGCCTCCTTAACTAATATTCCATCTGGCAGCATGGCGGACAATGCTCTTACCGGTTCTGGTATCACAGACATTGATTCATCGTCAGGCGCTTCAGATGGTATGGAATAATCATAATAATTTTTAAGGAGATATAAAAAATGGGTTTCGGTTCCGGCGGCAATAAGTTCGGCTCTGGTAAAGGCGACGTTGATGGCGACGTTACTGTTAGAGGCACAACGCCTAAATTAACTATTGGAGATGGTGGCGAAGAGGATACCATGCTCGTCTTCGACGGCGCCGCTCAAGATTATCGCATTGGTATTGATGACGGCACTGACACACTTGAAATTGGACATGGTGACGCACACGGAACTCGCGCTGCGATTATAATCAACAGTGATGGCGATGTAACCAAGATTGGTACAGATACCCACACCTCTGGTCAGTTCCTTAAGTTTGATGGATCTAAGTTTGTATTATCTGCTACATCTGGAGGAACAGCAGACTCAATCGAGGCTGATAATATCACTACTGGAGATGCCGCTGTAACAGTCGCAACAACGTCAGGCAACATTACGCTAGATGCTCAAGGCAACAACACAGACATTATATTCAAAGGCACCGATGGCGGTTCTGATACCACTTTCTTAACTTTGGATGGTAGTGACGCTGGTACAGCCGTATTTAATCATGATATACATCTAGATTCAGATGCAAGCATTTTAGCTTTTGGTGACAATCAAGAGATCACCTTAACTCATGAACACAACGTTGGTCTAATTTTAGAGGGCAACGGGGTAACTGAATGTCCAGTTTTAACTCTAAAGAACACAAATAATGATGCGACTGGCGGAACACTTAAGTTTCTTAAAGATGGCGGAAATGTTGCAGACGACGATGTAGTTGGAAACATTACTTTCGTAAGTGAAGATGATGGTGATAACGCCCATACCTACGCTTCTATTGTTGGTTCGATCGCTGATATGACTGGTGGCGCCGAAGGTGGGCGAATTGAACTCAAGGTAGCAGAGCACGATGGCACTGTTACAACAGGGCTTAAACTACAGGATGGTAACGCTGATGGCGAAATCGATGTGACAGTTGGTGCTGGGGCTTCATCTGTGACCACCATCGCTGGTACTCTCACTATGGGATCTACCGCCGCAATGACCAACGCAGGTTTACTTTCGGTTGGAAACCAGTCAAACATCACGGGAACCGGTGCTCTTGACTCCGGTTCGATTACCTCTGGCTTTGGAAATATTGATATCGGTTCTAGCTCATTAGCTGCCGGATCTTTAGACGTGTCCGATGGAAACATTACTAACGTAGGCGATATCGCACTTGACAGCATTTCGGCAGATGGTAACGATATTAACGTTGCAGTAACTGATAACCGCAGTACAGCTTTTACAATCAAACAAGGTTCCGATGCCTATCTGATTGTTGACACGGGAGACAGCAGCGAATCAGTCTCAATCGGTACAGGTATTTCCGGAACGGCGATTACGATCGGTCACGCAACATCTGAGACAACCGTAAGCGATAACTTAACCGTAACGGGCGATCTGACTGTTAATGGAGATACAGCCGCATTTTCCTCTGCAAACGCAAAAGATCCTTTAATTGAAATTGAAAATACCAAGTCAGACGATGCCGACGGTCCTCGAATTCGACTTATTAAGAACAGAGGCGCAGCAGGTCAAGATGATGATGAAGCCGGCGAGATACAATTTCATTCTTACAATGATGCCGGCACGCCCGAATTAATCGGATATGCACGTATTAAAAGTAAGATAGTTGATGCAACTGATGGTGCTGAAGGTGGGCAACTTAGCCTTCAAGTCGCATCACACAATGGCACAATGACCACGGGCGTTAAATTAATTGACGGTGACGCTGCCGGCGAGGTTGATGTAGAAATTGGTGGCGGAGCAGCTTCTCTTACAGAAATTCAAGGTTCGTTAAGACTTAAAGATGACAAAACTCTTATATTTGGCGGTAATGACGATGCAACTTTTGAATATGACGAAGACGGTACAGATAGGCTCTTGTACGCCGGCGCTGGTCTGAGAATTAGTGACGACGTTAAACTTGAGTTCGGAACCGGCGGCGATGCAACCATCGAATACGACGAAGATGGAAATGATGTATTGTCAATTAGCGGTGCAGCTACCAAATTTACTGTTGCTGGTGTTGAAATTGAAAACGCTAGCGATGCAGGCGCCGCTGCACTTACGCTCGATAACGATGATGTAGATCAAATCGCACTTGATATTGATGCTGCAAACACAACAGGTAACGTTATTGACATTGATGCTGGTGCGCTCACAACCGGAAAGGTTATCAACATCGGCGGTACGGTTCTGGGTAAAAACCCGATTGTTATAGATCACAACTATAGCGATACTTCTAACGCAACTATTACTTGTATTGATATAGATTTTGATAAGACTGGCGCTAGTAGTGGTGCCAATACTATAACTGGTATTAAGCTTGATATGGACAACACCACCATGACCGGTGGAACCAATGTAATGAAAGGCTTAGTTGTCACACCAACATTGGTTAATGATAGCGGATCTGGTGCAGCGACGGTTATGGGTATGGACATCACAGCAACCGGCGGTACCCAAGGAAACGCGACCATTGCCCGTGGTCTCAATATTTCCGCGACAGGCGCAGATTACAATCAAGGTATTCACATTACGTCAGATGCAACCGGCGATGGTTTCAATCACCTAAAACTTATTAGTGGTGCTGACGCGAATGACCATTGTACAATTAAAGTCGCTGATAACGGCGAGACATCAATCATAACAACTGATGGTGGTGCTGCAGCCGCACATTTAAACCTTACAGCTGACGGAAACATTACTCTTGACGCTGAAGCCGACATTATTTTTGATGCCAAGGGCAATGACTTCAACTTTAAAGCGAACGGCACAGAAGTTCTTAGAATCTCAAATAGCTCTAGCGATGTTGTTATCAAGCCAACCTTTCAAGAAAAAGACATTATATTCCAAAATTCAGATAATGAGGAATGTGCTAGAAT
>FUFK010076795.1_pt1 | contig 20200 bp, 14 predicted proteins | sample 1021851 | NCBI WGS metagenome assembly FUFK01 (sample SAMEA51879418, study PRJEB19060) | metagenome
GTCAAGAACAACGTGGATTTGTGTGCTGATACACCCACAGGTGTTGCCGTCGATGCTCAAGGGTGCAGTGAGGAGCAGCGCACATCGGATTCCGATGGCGATGGACTCAACGACCCCGAAGACGACTGTCCCAACACCGGTGCAGGCCAAGAAGTCGACGAAAACGGCTGTTCGCAGGCGCAACGTGATACAGACGGCGACGGTCTTTCGGATCTGGACGATGCTTGCGACGACACGCCACCCGGCTTCCCCATCTTGGCCAACGGCTGCACTGATGAGAGTGCGCTTGACACCGACCTTGATGGTGATGGCTACAAGGGCGTCTACACCTATGACATCGACGACGAAACTGGTCTTCATGTTAATCAGACAGGCGACGCTTTCCCTAGCGACCCCACCCAGTGGTTTGACCAGGACGGCGACGGCTATGGCGACAACCCTTCGCCCGCCAACAACGCTGATGATTGCCCAACCGAAACAGGAACCTCTTCTATAGATTTCTTAGGGTGCTACGACGATGGTGATGGTTGGCGTGATGAGAATGAACCAGCCGCCCTTCGAGGCAACCCAACGCAATGGAAGGATTCCGACTTCGATGGCTTAGGCGACAATTGGGGCGACCCGACCTGGAACGCCACGAGGGACCCCTCATGGCCCGGTCAATTCGTAGCCGGCGCAACCAATGCCGATTTCTGTCCAAAGACCACGCTGGGCTTGGTAGTCGATGAGGAAGGTTGCCACATCTCTGAACGGGACTCCGACCTCGACGGTGTCATGGACGATTCGGACAACTGTCCCAACGACCCGAAAGGCGTGGATGGCTACGAGGACGGTTGTCCATACATTCCCGCCTCAGGCGACGGCGAAGAAGGCCTCTTCGGTGTTGATGCAGGCACCATCATGCTCGCTCTTGGGGGCTTGGGGGCCTTGCTCATCTTGACCTTGGTTCTCATCCGTGTCGTGCGCAGTGAAGATGATGACGATGATGAGGACGATTACGACGATTTCTTTGACGATGACGAAGAAGAGGAAAGTTTCCTTGACCAACTCGACCGCAAGGCGGCAGCAGCACCTGCTCGCACACGAGCCATGCCAGAGCGGAAAACACCTGCTCGGGCTTCAGGACCGTCCGGTCCGGGGCCAACCTCCTCTCCAGGACGTAGCCGTGGTGGTCCATCCAAGCAAGGACCAGGTGGGCCTCCCAAGCGCGGTTCCGGCGGGCCACCGGGGCGAGCTCCAGGCAGAACGCCAGTTGCAAAGTCGTCACCTGAACCGAAGAAAGCTTCGAGAAAGAAGGTGGTGCAGGGAGAGAGTGAAGCCGCTGGCGCCAAGGTCCGCAAGGCCAAGGTCAGCGTCGATTTGAGCATCTTTGAAGACTGGCAAACCGATGATAGAGAAGCAGCGGTGGACTGGGTGGTCGGCGCCATTGCAGACGGCGAAGAGGAGCGAACGATGTTGATGCAACTCCAAGAAACCGGTTGGTCAGCCGAGCAATCCAGAGCCATTTTCAACCTCGCGAAAAACAAGCGCTCGTGAAGGAAATCATGAGGGCTTAAATGAGGGTCAGCGGTCGCAAGCAAGAGGAGGGAGAAGGATGTCAGACGAGAACCCAACTTCTTCCAACCAAATTGAGGTTGATGATGCTGCTGCCTACTTTGGTGTGACGGAATCGAGCGATGTCCTCCATGCGATGATGGCCATGCCGCGTGAAGAGGCGATGGTCCAATTCTTTGAACTGCTCTCCGATATTGTGCTGCGTCCCGGCGATTTTGATTTTGAAGCCGCCAGTGAGCGCATGCAATGTGAGGGTGGAGAAATCTACTACCTCGTGGCGGGCCATCTTGGTTTGATGAGCATGCCCGACCCGCTCTTCCAAGCACTTGGCATGCCTGATTCAAGTGGTGAGGTTGGCGCTGCACTTGGTGGTATGAGTGACGAGCAGCGTGGTGCAATCAAGCGCTTGGCCGACCCCATGCGGATGATGAAACTCTTTGCCGTTGCTTTCCAAACCGGCTCCAAAGACGAGGTCGTGAAGTACATGACCTCCTTTGAGGGCTTGCTCAACAATGTGGAAGGGTCCATGGATGCCTTTGTTTCCATCAATAAAGAATTGGACGCTGCCTTGGATGTGGTTGGCCAAGTGATTCCCATCGCCAGTTTGGCCAGTGGAAACGCCGCTGCAGCCAGCGTTGATGTTCCCGAGGGCACGTCCTTGCCGACACCACCGGCTGAGTCTGCCTCGGTTGAACAGGCAGTGTCCGCTCCCGTTGCTGAACCAGCCTCTGAACCCGAGCCAGTGCCGCTTCCAACGGCCAGTCCGGAACCGACACCGGCCAATGACCCAGTACCTCTTCCAGCGTCCACCACGGTCGCCCTACCGGATGTTCCAAGCACTGAGCCGGTTGAACCGGAGATCAATATCGAAAGCCAAAAGCAAGTCGCAAAAGCGACACACGATGCATTTTCTGGTGCCTTCAGTTCTGAGTTGGTCGCCGAAGAAGAACCGCCCGCTGGTCCTGGTGAGCCCGAGGTTACTCCAGAGGTTGTATCTCCGCCTGAACCGATTGAGGAGGAAGAAGAATTTGTCAGCGCAGCAGAGCATTTCATTGCCGCAGATGAAGACGGCAGCGGAGCCCTTGATGTTGAAGAACTCGCACAGGCGACAGGAACCAGCCTCGAGGAAGCAACTGAACTGCATGCAGAAGCCGATACCGACGGGGATGGGGTGGTCACGCTCTCGGAATTCATCGCTTCTCCTGCCGCTGAAAAGACGGCTGCGTTGCCCAAACCGGTTGCCCCCGTTCGCCGCCCTCTTGCTGGACAGCAGCAGCCAGCTCCACAACAAGCACCACCGCAACAACGCCCTCAGCCCTTGCCACAGCAGAATTGGCAGCGACAACAGCCACCTGCCCAACAACGCCCTCAGCCCTTGCCACAGCAGAACTGGCAGCAACAACAGCGTCCTCCCGCTCAGCAAGGTTGGCCTCAACAACAAAACCCACTCGTTCAACCAACGATTCGCTCGGGCGTGCACTGCCGTGGATGCGGGATTGGATTGGATCCATACTGGCGGTTTTGTCCGGTGTGTGGCCAGCAAAACCTCGGATATTGAGGGCCTTNTCCTCAAAGGCTCAGTATGCCACGAATTGTCCTTCTTCGAAGAGCAAGGTCTCGTCCAGCCAAATGCTAGGGCGCTCAAGCACGCCTGAAATTTGGATGCCGACCGCTGCCGAACCCCCCAACGTCGTGTTATCGCCAATCGAAAAGTAAGCCGTGCCCAGCCGCTTCTCGTCCTCAAGGACATTCCCGGCCACACGGGCGTTTGGATTCATGCCAAACCCGAATTCAGCGATGGTCCAAACGTTTTCCTGGTCTTTGCTTTTGAGACGGCGGGCGGCTTCGCCGAAAGTTTGGCGGATTTGGGCAGCAGCCGTGCCGCCTTTTACATCGACAACAAGTCCGCTCTCAACATGGAGAAACACAGGTTCGTCAACGAGGTCTGAATCCCATGACCCGTCGATAACAATGGTTCCGTTCATCGTTCCTTCTCGAGGAAGGGTGAAAATTTTCCCGGCCGGTAGGTTGGTGAGCATACGGGGTCGATTGCAGATTCCGTTATCGTCAAGCTTCCATTCGCGCCAATTCACTTCAAAGGTGACATTGGTACCGGCTTCCGATTTGACGTTGATGATTCGCTTTCTGCGTAGAAGATTGCTCATCTCTCCAATGTTCTTCTTGAGGATGTTGAAATCTGCTGACATACCGCCTTCGGTGAACATTTCAACGGTCATGCCGGGCATGGTGGCGACCCGGGAACCGTCCTTGATGGCCTGACGAACGGCTTTCGTGTGGGTGAGAGAGTACCGTGTAGGTGCAATGACCACTTGCTGTTGCCGCATGAGATTCGCCACGGGGGTGGGCGGCTCATCACCGTGATGACGTCCTTTGGGCATGACGACCAAGAGCACCCTGTCCGAGCGAAGGCTTGCAGCATCGTGCAATGCTTGTCCAATTTCGGTGGTGGTGGGGTCGCAAATGATGAGGATGTTTTCTCCACGGCGAACATCCATGCAGGTGTCGATGACCGTACGAGCACTTTTGGCCATTTTTTCGCCAATATCAACCTCGCCGTCTTCATCCTCGCCGGTGGCTGGTTCGGGGATGCTCACTCCCGAATTTTCGCCAAGGCCCTCTGCCTCATTCATGATGTCCTCAATGTCTTGGTCCACGACATCATCATCCCCGTCCGAGCCTTTTCGGCGAAACGGGAGGACCATGCTACTGGTACCGCTCAAATGTTCTTGAATGTGTGCATTTTTCTTTCATGTTCCGGAGGTGTTTCACCATAAATTGGAATGAAAGTGTTGAAGAAGAACAGGGACTTGAACAAGTCATGGAGCCTTATGAGGAATTTCTTCAGCGCGTCAAAGATATTCACCGCCTTGGTGCATTGCAAGGCCATCTCGGTTGGGACCAGGAAGTCTTGATGCCGGCCAAAGGCGCTTCTTCGAGAGGCGAGATGATGGCATGGTTAGCAGGTAAGCGACACGAACAACTGACCGACCCTCGTATGGGTGAATTGCTTGGAGAATTGGAAGGGAAGGCACTTGACGAAGATCAAGCTGCCAACATCAGGGAAATGCGGCGCAACTACGACCAAGCCGTCCGCTTGCCGAAATCCTTCGTTGAGACCTTTGCACAAGCCCGTTCAGAAGCCCTTGTCGCGTGGCAATCTGCCCGTTCCGAATCCGATTTTGAGGCCTTCAAACCAGCCTTGAGTCGCCTGATTGCACTGACCCGTGAGAAGATCGATTTGCTCGGCATCCAATCAACACCTTACGATGTCTTGCTCGATGAATACGAAGTCGGCATGACGGTGGAAGACTACGACCCCTTATTTGCTGGCCTGCGAGAACGCTTGGTGCCGTTATTGGAAGCCATCACGCAAGCTCAAAACACGGTTGAGGAACCGTCCATGCCCGAAGGGCTTGTTTTTTCGGTCGATGCTCAGAAAGCGTTCTGTGAGGCCGTCTCCAAGCACATGGGTTTTGATTTTGAAGCCGGCCGAATGGACGCTTCCACCCACCCGTTCTCTGCCGGGCTATGGCCGGGCGACACCCGATTCACGACACGTTTTGACGAAGTTGACCCGTTCTCTTGCTTGTATGCTGTGATGCATGAAACNGGCCACGCTCTTTACGAGCAGGGTCTTGACCATGAGCACCGATTCACGCCAAGAGGAGCGGCCGTCTCCTTGGGTGTGCACGAATCTCAGAGCCGGTTTTGGGAAAATCAAATCGGCAGGACGCCCTCGTTCTGGAAGGTGGTTTTGCCGTGGTTCCGAGCCAATTTTCCCGAGGCACCCGATTGGGATGAGCACACCCTCAATCAATTGGCGAACAGGGTTGAAAAAGGATTTATTCGCGTTGAGGCAGATGAGGTGACTTACAACTTACACGTCATGCTCCGCTATGAAATTGAGAAGAAAATCTTCAATGGAGATTTGGATGTTGACGACCTCCCCACGGCATGGAACAGCATGTTCAAAGCGTGGTTTGGCATTGAAGTCCCCGAAGATCGTTTGGGATGTTTGCAAGACATTCACTGGTCGATGGGTGCCTTTGGCTACTTCCCTACCTACACGCTTGGAAATCTCTACGCTGCGCAATTGCTGGAAGCCATGGCCAAGGACTTGGGCGATGTGGACGAGATGGTCGCTTCCGGAGATTGGAAGCCGATGTTGGATTGGCTCAGGCCTCGTATCCATCAACGAGGGAGTCAAGTCTCTCCGGCTCAGTTGATTGAAGACGCCACGGGCTCTCCGCCCAGTCCAGAACCTTTCCTGCGCTACGTCGAGCGAAAATACGGCGCCCTCTACCAGTTGGGTTAACGCCACGGCGTCATGACGATGGGTTCGCCTACCGCACCCGGCTCAACGAGAAGAGCGCCTTTGGGTCCAGTTGATTCGGTTCGCTCGAATACCGGCACGCCCGCAACGACTGTGACTTGAGCCCAACCCACCAAGGAGCGACCTCTGAAGGGGTTCCAGCCCACTCTTGTCCAGGAATGTTCGTCTTTGACCTCTCGTTCATGTTCCATGTCAACCAGCACGATGTCGCCGTCCATGCCTTCTTCCAGCGTCCCTTTGCCGACCATGTTGAAACAATCCGCCACGTTGGTCGACATCCATTTCACGACATCCTCAATGCTGCAAGCACCATCTTTGGCATGGGTGAGCATGACGGCCAATGAAGTCTCCACGCCAGGCATGCCGCTTGGGGCGTTTGGGAACCCGAGCGCCTTGGCTTCCAGCGTGTGGGGTGCGTGGTCGGTGGCGATGCACTGAATGGTGCCTTGCTTCAGTTGTCTCCAGAGGGTCTCACGGTCCTTTGCGTACCGAACGGGTGGGTTCATCTGCAACCGTGTGCCTTCACGAGCGACATCTGTTTCGTCGAACGTCAGGTGTTGAGGAAGCGTTTCGGTCGTGATGATCGCCCCTGTTTCGCTGTTTTGTGATGGGAGGTCGGTGATGCCCTCCAACCAGTCGGCTTCAATGCCGCTCGTGAGGTGGAGAACGTGAAGGCGGTGGCCGTATGTTTGTGCTAGCTCAACGGCCAACTGGGTGGCGAGTAAGGCGGTGACATCGTCCCTCCATTCCGCATGGGCGGCGATATCGGTTCGTCCTTTTATCCCCTCAAGGCGCTCAATCATTCGCTGCTCATCTTCGGCGTGGACTGCAATGAGGCCGCCGGTTCCCTTGAAAATGGCTTCAAGTGGTTCTCGGTCGTTGACCAACAAGGTGCCGGTGGAGGAGCCCATGAAGATCTTGATGCCACAGATGCCAGGGATGCCCAGCGGTGCATCCGGTGTTCCAACGGCTTCCTGAAGGTCGGCGACGTTGTCGGAGGTTGCGCCGATGAAGAAACCGTAGTTGTTCACGCACTTTTCAGAGGCTGTCTTGAGTTTGCCTCGCATGCCTTCCAAGTTGGTGATGGAGGGTTTGTTGTTGGGCATGTCCAGGAAGGAGGTCACGCCACCGCTTACCGCAGCGGCAGAGCCGGACCCCAAGTCTTCCTTCTCAGGTTGACCGGGGTCTCTGAAATGGACTTGCGGGTCGATGATGCCGGGTAGCAGATGCAATCCTCGTCCGTCGACAAAGAGTTCGTCATCCTTTGGTTCAAGNGTGGAGCCCAAAGCCACGGTCTCGATGACGCCGTTGCGGATTCTCAAATCACCGACACCCGTTTCATTGGGCAGGACCATCGTTGCGCCGTGAATCAATACATTCCCCGTCATGCTCATCCTCTGTGCTTTCCAGCGAGGTGAGGCTCATGAATGTGCTGTGTCCCTTTCAAGCGGAGCGGCGAGCCGTTTTTGGGCGAAAGGCATCACAAATGTCAGCGTTCATGTCCATGTAAGGCCCGTTCATCAAATCAACACAATAGGGCACGGCTTTCCATATTTCATCGATGGTTTCCCTGATGGCTTTTGGCCGACCTGGGAGGTTGAAGAGCAGAGATTCCCCTCGCAGTCCACCCACCTGTCGAGAGAGAATGGCCGTCGGCACGAAGGCGAGGGAAATGCTTCGCATTTGTTCGCCGAACCCCGGCATCATTCGGTCGCAGACCGCTTCGGTGGCTTCCGGCGTAATGTCTCGTGGTGCAGGTCCTGTGCCGCCTGTGGTGACGACAACGTGGCAACCTTCCTCGTCAACGAGTTCGATAAGAGCGGCTTCAACGGCATTGCGTTCGTCCGGCACGCACCGATAGAGGGCGGTCCACGGACTCTTGATGGCTTCTTGGAAGAACCCGAGGATGGCAGGTCCGCCCTCATCGGAATATTCGCCCTGACTGGCTCGGTCACTGACCGTGACAATTCCCAAACGAATCGGGTCGCCAACATGGCCGTCTCCACCTGAAAACGTAGTTTTGGCCTCCATGGCTTCACCTACTGGTCGCCGTATTTGGCCACGATGTCGGCGTGGAAGTTGTCGAGGAGCGTGTCCTCAAACAGTTCGGTCTGACGGCGCATCTTGGTCGAGCGGATGTGGAGCACGGCCATGAGGATGAAAACAATGATGACCAGAGGGATAAACACCTCAAGCTTGTACTGGTGCATGAATTTCACAATGCCTTCGGCCGTGTAGGCCCACGTGATGGAAGCGATGGAACCGCCGATGAGGGTTGCCAACAACACGCGCATGAATTGCATTCGAGAGAGAAGACCGAGCATGGCGCCGACGAGCACTCCCGAGGCCATGAACGGAATCCAAACGAAGAAGATGAGACCCCAGAAGCCCCATTTGTTGATCATTTCCCGCTTCTCGTTGGCCATGTACTCCACCGTCGAGAGTGTGTCGCCAAGGAACTTGGTTTGCAGCACCCTACCGCCCAAACCGTCTTGTTTGGCCACGGCAACGATGCGTTCGTCATCCCGTTGCGAGCGTCGCTCAACACGGCCGGCACCGGACCGGTCAGCCAAGGTGGAGACTTCGTTTCGGGTCTTGACCACCAATTCTTGGGCGCCGAGAAGGTCCTCGTTACGTTCGTGAATGAATCGGTAGAGCTCGTCTTTGATTTGGGTCGATGTTTTGTTGAATCGCAGCCAAGCAAAGCGCTGTGTTGGCCGGAAGATGACCGAGACGAACACGACTCTGTCGTCGCTGGTTACCACCGCGCCGGTCATTTCAACATCCGATCTGCGGGTGAAGAACAGGTCCAAACTGTCCCGAACATCGTCCTCAATACGAGACAGCGAGTGAAGTTCGGAGAAGAAACTGGAATAGTCTTGCTGTTCGACATTGAGGTCCTTTTCTTCGCCTCGGGAGCCAACACCAACGCCCGAGTCGAAATCAACCATCTGACCGTCTCCAATCACACGGACGTTCAGTTGGACCGGCTTGAACACACGGAAGATGGCGAACTCCTCCAAGAGTGAACGCAGCAGTTCAGCACGTACTTCACTCGAATCCGAAAGGGTGTTTTCCGTGTTCTTGTAGGGCACCATGATGTCGATGGAGAGTTCCCTTACCTCTGTTTTGAAAAGGTCATCATCGATTTCAATGCCAAGTTGCTCACCGACCGTCTCAACAGTATCCTGGACCAACCGAACGATGTGGTTCCGGGAAAGAATGTCGTCAGCTTCCTGGTGGTAGACCTTGTACATGACGGGGTAGATGATGAGCAATGAGATGATGGACAAGGAGAGAGAAATGAACGCCATCCACCACGCAGGAATGCCAGCGGCACCTCCGGTGAGCATGGCGGTCTCGCGACCGCCGCCCAGTTCAGCGCCCATCAAAATGTAGCCCCAATCACCCAAATCTTGAACCGTCCAGCACGAACGAGGCCCAGCGTCTTCAATTCTGACTTCGGAATGTTCTTGGTCGTCAACAAAGGGCAGGAAGGCCAGGGCCTCTTTGGAAAGGGTGTGCTCAAATTCGATGCTCTTGANTTTCATTTCCATGGTTATGTTTGAGGATGTGTTCGCCTCCTCGTAAACGGTCACGCTGAATTTCAGTTCATAGTGGCCTTCAGGGAGTTCAGAATAGGGGGCTTTGAAGTAGGCCCGCCCGTTAAACTGGTCCGCTTTGTTGATGTTTCGTACGGTTTCGTTGGAACCGTATTCTTCGTCGACAACCGCTTTGGTATCTTCACTCATGACGGTGAAGTAGGTGTAATTGAGATAGGCTACACCGTTGGGCAAGTTATGGCCGGCGAGAGAGAACAATTCCTGGTCGGGGTCGGGGAAGATGTTGAGCCAGGGTTCATCGGTGATTTCGGTGCACTCGTCGCCGATGTCGAGGAAGGTTGTGGAGGCCGTGTGGTCCAGACTGGTCGTGTTGCCGAGGATGCCCGATGACATGGAGAAGAGGAGGAGGGCAAATAACAAACCGTAAACGAGACCACCCATCAAGACGAAGTCTTCGATGTTGGAGAGGAATCTTCTGCCTCCGCCGCTTCGCCGCTGGCGGATTTCTTGGAGTTCTTTGGCCTCCTTGTCCTTGGCCTTGCTGTGCTCTTCGGAAGCGTCTTTGGCGCCGGAATCCGAGTCGGTCTCCTTCGCCATGATGTCGCATACCCACTCAAGTTCAAGAATCCTTTTCCCCTATTCTACGGTGGCAGATGGCACAGGTGCCATTCTATAGAATTTTAAGAAGAAGTCATGCTACGCTGGGCGTCCATCAGATGTTGGTGGGTTAGGCCGGACTTGAACCAGCGACCTCGGCATCTTCAGTGCCGCGCTCTCCCAACTAAGCTACTAACCCGTGCAAGGTTCGCCAACGCCCTCGCCATTTCAAGCCTTCCGATGAAGCGATTGGCTCAACCTGAGATGAAACGATTGACTCAGGCAATCGACGAAGACAGGGTGTAGCGCTCACTCTGCCCCATCAAGTGCTTGCTTCTGGAAAGCAAATAACGCCTCGAGACCTGTGTCTGCACCGGCGAGCAAAGCCGTCAATTCATCGGCCGAAAAGGTGGACTCTTCACCCGTTCCTTGCACTTCGACATACTTGCCGTCGTTGGTTTTGATGATGTTCATGTCAACGTCGGCATTGGAATCCAGAATGTAGTCCAAATCAAGGTAGACCTCGCCATCGAGCAGGCCGACCGATACGGCGGCAAGGTCGTGAGGAATCACCGCGTTCTCATGGTTCTCACGTTCGAGAGCATCCAGAGCAGGGGGCGTCCAACCTTCCTTCCTCTGCTCGGGGGTTGGTCGAAGGTCAACAGGCAAGCAAATGCCTTGGGCAATTAATCGGCGAACTGCCAGTCGGAGGGCGATGTTGGCCGCTGTTATGGAAGCGCAGCGGGTGCCGCCGTCGGCGTTGAGGACGTCACAGTCAACGTTCAGAGCGATGGGGCCAAGCGCTTCAAGGTCCACGGCTGCTCGCAGCGAGCGGGCGATGAGCCGCTCGATCTCTTGCGTGCGGCCTTTTGCGCCGCGTCGCTCACGACGGAAGCGAGAATCGGTAGAGCCGGGGAGAAGTGAGTATTCGGCGTGGACCCAGCCTTTGGTGGCGTCTCGGGGGAACCAACCGGGAAGACGCGCTTCCTTTGTGCAGCAGGCCAAAATCACCGTGTCGCCTTGCTTGTAGAGGACGGAGGCGAGAGCGTTGGGTGTGAAGTTGAGGGTCACTTCTGGCGTTCGCATCTCATCATTGGCTCGGGAAAGGTTGAGTTCGGTCTTGAATTTGCCCATGTTTCCCGCCAGCCCGTTGCCCTCATCAATCCTTCCTCATGGCGAGGATGGGAAGAGGTCAGGTTGAAGGTGTGAATTGGCCTGCGTTGTGCATGAGTCAACCTCAGGCTGTTATTTGCGCCGTGGCCCGCACACCTATCGGGAAATTCATGGGTACACTGTCCGCCATGAGTGCGGTTGACCTTGGTGTCCTCTCGGTCAAGGAACTTCTCAACAGAGCAGGGATTGAACCCGGAAGCGGCGTTGTGGACGAGGTGGTGTTTGGACAGGTCTTGCAGGCCGGTGCCGGACAGAACCCTGCTCGACAGGTCGCCTTGGGGGCAGGCCTACCCGTTTCCACGCCCTGCGTGACCATCAACAAGGTCTGTGGGTCTTCGCTCAAGGCCGCGATGATGGCAGCCAACAGCATTCGTGCTGGCGAATACAAGGCGATCGTCGCTGGTGGAATGGAGAGCATGAGCAACGCCCCGCAGCTCTTGATGGGGCAGCGTAAGGGCGCAAAAATGGGTAATTCAACGCTGGTGGATTCGATGATTCACGATGGGCTTTGGGATGTTTACAACGATGTTCACATGGGCACCACCGGTGAAACGGTGGCCAAGGAATGCAACATTGACCGAGGTACCATGGACGCTTTTGCAGCACGTAGTCAACAACGAGCCGCCACGGCTTGGGAAAACGGTTGGTTTGACTGGGAGACCTTCGCTGTGGAGGTGCCTCAACGCCGAGGTGACCCCGTCGTGTTGTCCACGGATGAAGGTGTGCGCAGTGGGACCACGGCTGAATCGCTCGCCGGCCTCCGTCCGGTCTTTGACAAAAACGGGACCGTTACCGCAGGCAACGCCAGCACCCTCAACGATGGAGCCAGCGCCGTCCTCATCGCCGAAGCAGAATTTGCAAAGGCCCAAGGATGGGACATTTTGGCAACCATCGAAGATTATTGCACCTCAGGGGTGGAACCTGCCCGTGTCATGAGTGCCCCCATTCCTGCAGTACAAACGCTGCTGGAGCGCAATAGTCTGGAGGTTTTGGATGTTGATGTCTACGAGCATAACGAAGCCTTCGCTTCAGCCTCATGTGCCGTTGCTCAAGAGGTTGGTATTCCCGACGATCGCTTCAATCTTCACGGAGGCGCTGTGAGCCTCGGTCATCCTCTAGGTGCCAGCGGTACCCGTTGCCTCATCACGATGCTGGGTGTCATGCGACGGCTGGAAGCCACATCGGGTATTGTCACGCTCTGTCTTGGTGGTGGCAACGCCGTCGCCATGTACGTTCGCCGGCCCGAGTGAGTTTCAATCACTCTTGAGCAAAGCCAGTACATTTTCCGGTGGCCGGCCGATGACGGCCTGTCCATCAACGATGAGAATCGGTCGCTCCAAGGCTCGTGGATTGTTTTGCAACAGGGCCATCACATCCTCCGGGCCGTTGAGGCTAGCCATGGCTTCTGAACCGGCTTCTTTCTTGCGAACCACATTTTCAAGCTGGGCAATGATGGGCAGGTCGTCTATTTCCACACCCGTTTCGAGGTACCGAATCACGTCCACTTCAACNCCTCGTTCTTCGAGGAGTGCGAGGGCTTGCCTGGATTTTGAGCACCGTGGGTTGTGGTAGAAGCGCATGATGTGGCCATCCCTGGGTAAGTCAAGAAGGCATGGGTAAGGTGCGTTCTCGCATCCTCACTCCTCTTCCGATGATGGCGGCGTGAGCATGCCATACTCCTCAACCACATCGCAGGCACCGGGCAGCACGGCGAGTAAATCATCGGTTGAAAGGCCGGTGTTGCGGTAAATTTTGTTGGCGAGTTGGTCTTTCTTTGTCATGCCTGGAGTCAAAATGGCATACCGGGGGCACATGTTCTGGATGTGCTCAGGCGTGCCTGAAACCACCATCGGTACGCCGTTGACGGCGATGATGCCGATGCCGATCCGGACATCCATATCCTTGTACCACGTTCGTTGACCTCGGATTACAAACGCCCCCTTTCCAACGAATTCACCGGTTTGGGCCGACTTCGAAACTTGGGCGGGTTTGACGCTATAGACCGTGCCATGAGCGCCACCTCCATTCCATGCCCGGCTCCACGAGAGCGCCAGCACGGCCGCTTGCTGGAGTTTGTTATCGTCAAGTGTGGTCGTTTCCAATTTGTCCACCAGGCGGTAAGCGGGGATGTCGGACGGGAGGTGAGTCGGACGGCGCTCTTCAAGGGCAAAACCTTGGCTGGCTCGCAAACTGCACGATGGGGCGCCGTGGAGGTCGGCGTGGAGGTACATGTCTTCGCCCTTGAGGTGTTTTTTGACGACAGCGTCGTTACCTTTGGCGTCCTTTCCTCCTACGATGAGGTGGCCGCCTTCGACCATCCCCCAGCGATGCTGCTCAAACCACATGCGTTTGCTACGCTTGAGACGGTTAAGTTTCCCGCTGGCCTTCTGTTTAGCTTCGTTCTTTCGTGCTCGCTTGAGTTTGCGTTCGGTCTCCTCAAGGGCTTGCACAGCGCCCGAGGTCTTGTTCTTCTGTTTACGAGCCGACTCAAAATAGCGCTGCGCATTTTGGTGGACAGTTGCGTCGAGTTCCAGCATTACTTGGGGTCCCTTTGCTTCCCCGTCTTCATCGGGAAGAACAACCGTGATCGTCCGCTGGGCGGGAGCAGCGCTAACAATCCACGGGATGCTTTTGATGGCTTTTCGCACGGTGCTCCAACCGTCTCGCTCAACGGCTTGTTTGGTTTGTTCAAGCAGGCCCTCAACATGGCTCCAATGTTCCTGAATCAAATGACCAAGCCGTTGTTGTTTCTCGATTTTATCCGAAAAGCCTGCCAGCGCCTTTTCCTGCTGCGCCTTGCGGCGTTCCAAACGTTCCACTTCGGTTGATTGCCCTCGCCCCGGTCCGGCTTGCTCAAAGCGCTCTTCTTCCCTACGTTGCAGTGCGTGGGCATCGTGCGTCCCTTTCCAGGTGTCGATGGCCTCACAAAGTGATGGAAAACTTACTTGAGGCATATCGGCGTGTTGTGGGAGGAGAATCGGTGTTGCTTCGACCGAACGTTCAGCGAGCCAGACCTGTTGCTCACTCGCTGTCAACTCCTCATAAATGGGACTCCAATGTTCGGCATCTTCCTCTTGCAATTTGAGCACGAGATGACCCTTGTCGCTGTCATCAAGTTGGGATAACAAGCGCTGGAGGGCAGCGTACACGGCGGTGGCGTCGGCTTCCTGGGTCGGAGAATTGGGTTCATGCTTTGCTACGGCACAGACGGCGTTGGCGTGGGTCGCACCCAAATTGACCTTGCCGCCAAGGGTGGATACAAGGTCGCGGTCGGATTCGTCAAGGAGGGTCTGCAGGGCTGCTTCATCGAGCTCATAGGGGTCCATTGCAGGAGGGGGAGGTGCATACTCAACGCCTTTTTTCAGGGTGCGGCCAGCATAGGATGCATGGGTCAGTGGTTGGATGATCACACCTTCCTGGTCAACCAGAATGATGTTCCCATCACGGAACACCTCCACGTAGAGGATTCGCTCACCGTTCTTGGTGTCAAAAGAAAACGCCAGCACACGGTCAAAGCCCACTTGCCTCACCCCGGTCAGACGAGCATTGCGCAAGTGCTTTCGCAGGACCATGGCAAAGGGCGGCGGCGTCATGGGCATGGGGCGGTCCCGCTGTGAAGTGTAGATGCGAGCGCCACGGACAAACACGATGTCTCGCTGGTCTGCTTCTTTTGGATTGACACGAAGCACGATTTGTTCGTAATGGGGCATGTAGGCTTTCTTCACGTAGGCTCCCTTCAAGGCGTCCAATTCGCGTGCCATCACGCGAAGGTCAAACCCTGACATGGCCTTCTTCATGCTTCCACCCTCATCGATTCCAAGCGCCGAGGTGTGAAGAAGGTTTCAGGGTCATCTCACCTGTCAAATGCTATTCCTCGCCAACATCCTCGAACTTCAACAAGACCTTCCCGATGTTCTTCGCATCGTGAATGTACTGATGAGCAGCCTGCACGTCTTCAGCGTCAAAAACACGGTCAACAATCGGCTCTAAGTGGCCGGTTTGAATGCCTTCCACAATGCGAGCAAGTTGGCTGTGCATGACCGCTTCGTTGGACCACGTGCCCATGTGAACGCCGAACACCGCACGGTTTCTCGTCATCAAGCGAAGGGCATCGAATTTTGGTGTTTTTCGCAAGGCGAAGAAGGCCTTCAACAAGGACCGCTTTCCAGAAGGCGCCGCCGCAGACAAACCGTAGGTGTAGAGCCGACCACCTTCAGCAAGACAGGAAAGGCTCCGACGGAGGTTGTCGCCACCGATGGGGTCGAGAACGTGGTCAACGCCTTTTCCGTCGGTCTCAGCCTTGATGATCTCGACAAAATCCTCGTTGTGGCGGTCAATGGGGCGTGCGTTGTACTGTTCGATGATATGATGTTTCGATTTGGATGAAGTCGCCCAGACCTGTTTCAAGCCCGCCCACTTGCAGAGTTGCAAGGCAGCGGTCCCCACGCCTCCTGCACCGCCGTGGACGAGCACGATGCCGGGAAGGTCGCGTTCACCCCATGCGAGATAGTGGATCGAGGTGCCGCCGACGTCGATCCGATGCGACTCGGGGGTCGTGCCGATTGCTCGGGTGAACCAGCCGGGGGCGTCACTCATGGGGTCAGCGCGCCTCGGACACGACGAAATCCACCCGTTTGTCCAACGCCAGTTCCAGCAGGCCGGCCCGTTCCCGAGCGGTGAAGACCTCGAGTTCGACGTCGAGATCAGCCGCAACGGCCAGTTCGATGGTGAGTTCGTCTCCAAGGGCGACCGAGACACCCCGGACTGCTCGCTGGTACGTGCGATCGAGGCCGATTGCGATCCGCAGGACACCAGCCAGAACCCGGACCCGCTGACGGTCCGCGTCGTCAAGCGCGGCGAACTCCTCGTGCTTCGGCCGTGGGTTGCTCTTGCGGTGGTAGCGGGCGACCTGAGCGATCAACTCAAGTTCGTGCTCGTTGAATCCGGCGAGATGCTCACTGTGTCGGATCAGGTAGTAGCTGTGTTTGTGATGGGCGGCGTGGGCGATGAAGCGACCCACGTTGTGCAGGAGACCGGCTGCCTCAAGCACGTTGCGTTCGGCGTCGCCGTAGCCGTGCAGCGCCTCAAGCGCATCGAACAGACCGAGTGCAAGGTCCGTGGCGTGGGAGGCATGCGTGAGATCCTCCTCGTAGCGCCGTGCCACCGCCTCGACGCTCGACCGACGCAGGTCGCCAAGATGATGCAGCGCGTCGGCGGTAACCGACTGCCGCCGGAGTTGGTCGAGTACAACACCCTCCCGGAGGGCCGCTGGCGAGACCACCAGTTCGTCGATGTCGAGGCTTTTGAAGATCTGGCGGAGCAGGATGGCGCCACCAACGATGACGTCGGCCCGATGCGCATCAAGGCCCGGTGTTCGGGCCCGGCTACTTGCGTTCTCTGCGGCGAGCAGCGACCGGACCATGGTCCGCAATCCGTGGCGGGTGAGTATGAGATTGTCAACCGTGCGGGGGGCATTTCCCGACTCGACAGCTGCCATTCGGGCGAGGTTCTCGATGGTCCCCGAGCAGCCGATTGCCACCTCGAACCTGGCCTCTCGGATCTCTCGGGCAGCAGGGGCGAGGAAGGCTCGCACGTACCTTCGGCACTCGTCGACCGCCGTCTTCGTCACGACCCCATCGGGGAAGAAGCGATCGGTGAGGCGGATATGGCCGAGTTTGAGCGAACGGGTCAGTTCGGGGTTCGTACCCTCACCGAGCGCAAATTCCGTCGAGCCACCTCCGATGTCGATCACAAGATGTCGCTGGTCGGCCGCTGGTACGGCGCTGAGTGCGCCGAGATGGATGAGGCGGGCCTCCTCAGCGCCGGAGATAACGCTTACGGCGACTCCTGCCTGGTCCCGAGCTGCTTCGATGAAGTCGCGTTGATTCTCCGCTTCGCGTACAGCGCTTGTGGCGACCGCAACGATGGTGGCGCCATGGGCGTTGGCGAGGCGTCGAAAACGGCTGAGGGCTTCGATCGCCCTCGCAACGGCCTCAGGAGTGAGTTGTTTCATGTCGCGGCCGCCGGAACCGAGGCGCACCGGGAACTTCTCGCGCGTCACGACCTCGGGTGTACCGCCCGCAACCGGGCGGACGATCACGAGATGTACCGAGTTCGTACCGATGTCGATCGCCGCGATCGGCGATATGTCGGGCGTGTTCACCGGCGACTCCTCGGGCCGATCTCGCGAACCGAGATCGATGGGGTGATATCGCCAAGGATCCGGCCACACATGGCGAGCGCGAAGGTGGCGATGCCGGCCGAGACGGCAAACGCGGTCGATCGGTCGAAGGTGTCGGAAACCAAACCGATCACCGGGCCGCCGAGGCCGAAGGCGAGGTCGAAGAACATCGACAGGGTGCTGATGGCATGGCTTCGCTCAGCGTCGGGAGCATCGTCGACGACGAGCGCGAACAGCGCAGGGAAGAGGAACGACTGCGCAACGGCAAGGATCGCAGCGCCCACGTAAACGCCCACGGGTTCGGTCCACACGGCGAGTACGGCAAGGCCCACGGCTCCACATGACAACGAAATACGGCTTGTCCGGATCGGCCCAAGTTGGTCGGGCAGTTTCGCCGCGAAGATCCGGAGGAAGATGATGACCAGCGCGAAGACGGTGAAGACCGTCCCGGTATTGGCGATGCCGACCTCCTCGGCGTGGAGGGCGGCGAAGGCCAGAAAGCCGGTGTAGCCCAGCAAGCCGAGGAACAGCACGGCGCCGGGGCGGAGGGCCGCACGGTGGAGCAGAACCCGACGTTCCGGTTTGGGTGGTGGTTCGGTCGGTGCTCCCGGCGCCACGATGCCGGTGCTTGCGGCGAGCACCGCGAGTCCGCCTGCGAGCACCCATGCCGTGTCGTTGCCGAAGGTCTCAGAGATCCACTCACCGAGCGGTGGCCCGAGGAACAACGAGCTGTAGATCGCAAGCGAGAAATAGCTCGCTGCCTCGCCCCGGCGCTCGTCGGTGGCGAGATCCTGGGCAGCGCTGGCGGCGCCGACAAACACCGCTGCCTCGCCGAGCCCGGCGAGCGCTCGGAAGGCGATCACCATGCCGAGGCTGGTCGCCGTCGCCGTGGCGATCGTGGCGAGGCCGGCGACGATCGCGCCGCTGACGATGAGCCGTTGGCGGCCGTGTCGGTCTCCCAGTGGTCCGATGACTGGGCGGATGCACGCAGCGGCCAGTCCAAACGAACTGACGGCGATGCCGACCTGGGCGTCGGTGCCGCCGAGTTCGCCCTCGACGAACAGCGGCAGGACCGACAAGGTCATGTTGAGGCCAAGGAAGTAGAGGGTCACGCCGGACACCAACGCCACGAAGCGAGGCGTCAGCAGGGTGGGGCGAGCGGTGGGTGAGGTCACCAGGGAGCGTCTGTCTCTTCGGGGGTGAGGGTCCACGGAGTGAGCGCGATCTGATCGGCTGCAAAACGGTCCAGCAAATCGGCTGGTGTCGTCTCCTCGTCGGGGACTTCGAACCCGAGCGAGCGGGCGAGCACGGCGACCACACGACCCGGGGTGTCGCCGACGGCGAGGCGATCATCGAGGGTGACCGCCCCGTGGCGTTTGGCCAGACGATCACCATCGGCGGCGAGAACCAGAGGCACGTGGGCCCATGTCGGCCGGGGGATGCCGAGCATGTCGGCGAGGTGGGCGTGACGAGGAGTCGACGACAGCAGGTCGTCGGCCCGCACGATCTCTTCGACCCGCTGCGCGTCGTCATCGACGACCACGACAAGGTTGTAGGCGGGGGTGCCGTCGCCGCGCCGGAGCACGACATCGTCGACGACCTCGGTGTGCTCACCGTGCAAACGATCGACGATGGTCACCGATGGCTGTTCGGTTCGCAGGCGGACGGCCGGCGGCTTGCCCGATGCCTCCCGCTCGGCGATCTGCGCCGCCGTGAGATCGCGACATGTGCCGGGGTAGTGCCCGGGCGGTAGGTGGGGTGCCGACACCGCCTCACGGATCTCTCGACGCGAGCACCAACACCGGTAGGTCAGCCCGGCGGCGCCCAGATCGGAGAGCGCGTCCTCGTAGCGATCCATCCGCTCAGATTGCCGAACCGGTTCGCCGTCCCAATCAAAGCCGAGACGCTCGAGATCTCGACGCTGCCCGTCCTCGTGCTCGCGTCGAGCGGTCGCCGTATCGAGATCCTCGAACCGCAGCAGGAACTCGCCGCCGGAGCTGCGGGCGAACAGCCAGGCGGCAAGCGCCGTCCGCAGGTTCCCGATGTGGAGGGTCCCCGTGGGGCTCGGGGCGAAACGACCTCGACTCACCCGCCGAGTGTCGCGCGGACCTCAGCCGACCGGGCGCACCGGCCCCGGTTGTTGCGTGTTGCCGTGCCGTTTCGCCCAACGATCGCGCTGTGACGGTCGACCATCGTGCCGGCTGACGCCTTCCCACGGCCGTCATGGCAAAATGATCTCGTGCACGGCACCTCTGATCAGCATGACGGCCTCCAGATGGTCCACCACCACCGCGACGTCCAGGGCGGAAACGCTCGGGCGGCGGTCTTCGGGGTGAGCGACGGGCTGGTCTCTAATGTCGCCCTGATTCTGGGCATCGCCGGCGCCTCGACCGATGGTTCGCTCGTGCGTCTTGCGGGCGTATCGGGTCTGTTGGCCGGAGCGATCTCGATGGCCGCCGGCGAGTGGGTGAGCGTCCGGGCGCAGAACGAGCTGATCGAACGGGAACTTGAGATCGAGCGCCGTTCGCTGGCCGAAAACCCCGAGGCCGAGACCCGTGAGCTGGCAGCGATCTTCCGGGATCGCGGCCTTGATCCCGAGCAGGCAGCCCAGGTCGCCGAAGGCGTCATGTCCGATCCCGACGTCGCCCTCGACGTGCACGCGCGCGAAGAACTCGGCGTCGATCCCGACGGTGGAGCCAACCCCTTCCAGGTGGCGCTGGCGTCGTTCGTGGCGTTCGCGATCGGTGCGTTGGTGCCGCTGCTCCCGTGGTTTGTCGC
>FUFK010043725.1_pt1 | contig 20182 bp, 34 predicted proteins | sample 1021851 | NCBI WGS metagenome assembly FUFK01 (sample SAMEA51879418, study PRJEB19060) | metagenome
AGCAGCACCAACTTGCACTAGCTCTGGAACTTTTCAAACTTCAACTGGTTACTCAGGGGCTCCTAGCTTTTCAGATACACTTAAAGATTCTACAGATATATATGGTGCTAACTCTGTTACGGCAGGGGGTATTCTTTATCTACATAACAATAGTAATGGCATTTGTCATTTTAGTGCGGAGCTTTAATTATGACTTACACTTACAAAAAAGTAAAAAATATGGAAGGAGTTGATTCAACAACAACTATTCTAAGAAAAGAAGATAATGCTTTTATTCCNTTTGACGAAGCAAACACCGATTANCAANANTACCTTNAGTGGGTAGCAGAGGGAAANACAGCNGAAGCTGCTGATTAATTACACTTCCATTTTTTAAGAGCAAGTCCTTTTCTTGTTAGCTTACCGCCTTTACTGGTAGCACCTTTCACACCTTTCATTCTGGCACAAAAAGATTTACGTCTTTTAGCAGCCTTACTACCAGGTTTTACTTTGCCTGTTACTGGTGCTTTTAAGTTGCTACCTGTTTCTCTATTTATTTTATCTCTACCTTTTTTAGTAAGACCACCAGTTTTACTCTTGTGTTCTTTGCGTAGCCTTACTGATTTAGCCATTATTCAGAGATACCAAAAACGTTACTTTCAGCTAATCTTCTTTGTACTTCATGTTGAAAAGCTATATCTGTTTTATATCTAGGATCTCTCATAGCAGCTACAACTTCTGCATTAGATCTAAATACTTTTGTATTAGGTGAGGCAGATGTTCTACCACTTATTAATCTAGGTTCTACACCCATAGCATTTTTATACCTGGTAAACATTTCTTGTACTGCAAGAGTAACTTTAGGAATGTTTCTTTTTTCAGCATCTACAATTTTATCAAACTCTTGTAGTTCCTCTTTAGATATGTTGCCATCCATCCATTGCAACATTTCCATGTACTTATCTTCACCACCTGCAATACCTACAATATCTTCATACTCAGGAAAGCTAGGATCAGCAGCAGCTTGTTCTGTACCTTCTTGTGGTTTTAAACCTGCTAAATAACTATCTATTACGTTTCTTGTAAGACCAGTAGATTCTAATTCTTTGTAATGTTCTTCTGAAATAGTACCGTTGTTTTCCTGGTAATACTTATTTATAGCAAAAGGATCTATATNACTTTGTTCAAATAGTTCTCCTAANTTTTCACCGTATTGTTGTTTTGCNAATTCGTAATTAACAGATCCATCTTCTTGATATTCAACAACATCTTCTGCAACAGGCTCTTCTTTTGTCTTTGCAACATCACCTAACTTACCTTCTAACTCTTTGTAGCTTGCAGCAAGAGCTTCTACACTATCAAACTTGCCTAAGATTTTACCGTTGTCAGATTTGTTTTCGTCAGCAAATTTTTCTAAATCCTCTTGTGACATAGGAGGTGTTTCGTTTGACTGTAAGGATGCTTTCATAATTAATTAGTTACTTGTAATAGTATTACCATGAGCAGTAACTTTTTCAACTGGTTTAGTTGGTTCGGGTGTATCGTTTACACCTAAACTACTTACTACTGCTACTTCTTCTTTAGTATAGCGACCATTTTCGTCACGTTTTTTTGTTGTTTTTTTAGTTGGCATTTGGTGTTACCTCATTTTGTAATAGTTGAGCTTCCGCTTGATTTTTAGGATCTAATAATTTATGACCTTGTAATGCAGAAGGAGCTAGATCTTTAATAAGCTGCTGTTGCTGTTCAGCTTGCAACTCTTGAGCTATCTCTTCTTTTGATTTTATCAAATTTAAAGTTTCTATACCAACACTATTAGCTAACCTTATAATCGCCTCGTCAATGTTCATGTACCTTCTCATAACATCAACACCTAATGCTTGAGCTATCGTGCCTATGAACTCTATAAGTTTTGCTTTATCTGCATCCCTTCCAAGACCATTTATACCTGTTACTATTTTTGGTCTTACTAATCTATCAGGAAGTTTAGGTGCTTTACCTGCTCTTATGAGTAGATGTAATTTTCTACGTAAATATTTGATTTGAAACTCAGAACTTAACACAGAATATATACCACCTAACGTAGCTTCTAAGGCATTACTCATTATTTGTATCTCAGTACTGGTTACACGTTCTGCATCCCTTTGTATGCTTTTAGTCATAAGGAAAGCATCTTCTAATCTTTTCTCTAATGTTGCCTTTACTCTTTCAGCTACAGCAAAGTCATTAGCTTTATTAGTTTGCAATGTAGATACATCAGTAGCAAGTCCTTCACGTACTGCACCATTAGGTGCTTGACTTACTGCCTTTGGTGAAGTTACACCATTAGGATTTATAAAATATATTGTACGTGCAGATGCAGCAGCACCCTCTACTATTGCTTGTGTTAGTGCTTCTAAAGTTATAAGATCACCTTTGTATTCATTAACGTATGACGTACCATAATTTGTATCTGTTTGAGTCCAACGTAAAACTATAAATGGTGATACATCAACAGGTGAAATGCCATCTGTACCAGGTATCTTTTCTCCTTTACATTCTTGAAACCATACATGATTATCACCTTGACGTTCTAATTTTGTATAAATATCTATTTCAGTACCATCCATAGATTCTGTATAGTTTTCTTTTTGTTTTATCTGCTCATAAAATTCTGGATCTAATGCTTTTGTTGATACAGATTCTTTTGTTACTACAGTTAGTACGTTACCTACTTCATCCCTTTGTACAACATAACGATCTAAGTAATAAACTTTTAATCCATCTTCTGTTATGTATAGCAATACGTTACCTACAACTATTAAATGCTTTAGTGCTTCAAACATTGCTACTCTATCGTTGCTAGTTTCTATATCTGCCATGACTGCATTTTCTAAACCACGTAAACCTTTATCTATCTCAGCCATTATTTCACTTTGACCACTTTTTTGTAGCTCTAATTCATCAATTATTAATTTAAAAAATGGTGTGTTAGGCGGTATCAATGCCATCAACATTTTTGCTGCAAGACTATTTGTACCAGCAGCACCTAACGCTTGCATTGGTGTTTTTATTTTTTGTTTCTTTGCAGAATTATTATTAAATAAACTAGGTATTGTTAATTTTGCACAGTCATCACCATCACGTTCATACGCAGATCTATCTATAGACAGAGTGTTATATAAACTTTCTGCTGTTTGTTGTGTTTCCATTTTAATAATTTAGATCACGACCTGCACTAGGTAATAAAGGTATGCGTAATGAACTTGTACCTAATCTTCTTCTTGTTACTGCTGCACCTGTAGTTCTTGTACCAATTTCCGTTCCATCAGTTTTTTTCTTAGTTGCAGTTTTTGTAGGGGTTTGTTGTACCGTACGTTTTCTACCAGTTACAGGAGCATCCGCAGTTTCTTCTGGCATAGGCGGTGTGGGTCTTGGTTCTGGTAATGGTGGTGGTGGTGGTGGGCTGCCGAAAATACACATTAGATTTGACCCTCTAATACAGTTGAACTTAACATAGTTTCTTTTTGTCTTTCTTGATGTTTCTTTAAAAAATCTACAACTGATCTTTGACCAGCTTTGTACCAAACTTCTCTATCAGTCCAGCCTAAATCTGGTGGTCTGCTTGGGTAGATAGTATCTAAAGCATCTAGCAATTCATCATTTAAATATGGTAAATCGCTTGCTGACATAAAAAAACTAAATTACTTTACTTTAATATAACGTGCAACAGCAAAATATCACACTCTTGGTAATTAAAACGTAGGATTCCATAATTTAACTTCTCCTGTATTGTAGTCATAATCTCCTTCTCTTAGTATGCGTACTAACCTGGCATTTAATATAGCATCAGATATACCATTACCTTTTTTATCATAAGTCTTTACAACAAGATCCCACATAGATGGTAGATCTTTTGCAGAGTCTAATATTTTTGTTGCTGATACCATACCTAAACCTTTTATACCAGGTACACCATCTGTAGCGTCACCTGCTATTGTCATTGCCATAAAGTTTTTATCAGCTTGCGTTCTTGTTATTAGTTCTAACGTGTCACCTGCTAACAACAAACCAGGTATTGTTTTCATGTCTTTATCAACAGATACTATTACAGGATTATCATATTTATTGTTTGTACTAAGTAAACCTAATACGTCATCACCTTCTAAATTAGGGTAACTAACTGACTCATAATTATTTTTAACCTCTTTTATAACAGCACCCAGACCTAATGGTTTTCTTTTAGATATTCTATTGATTTTGTATTCTGTAAATATTTCATGTCTAAATGTAGGATAATCCGTAAAACACATAACTACATCACTACTACCTTTATAACCTTCTGTATCTAATATATTTTGATAGTGCTTAAGTTTAAAATCTATCATGCTCATAGCTTCTCGTTCATCCATAATTAAATTATGGTTATGCACATCAAACCTTATGTCATGCTCACAAGCACAACAAGAAGAATAAATTAGATAGTCTGCATCTATAAGTAAGGTCATAATTAAAAATAGTTAGGGTATGCTCTCAGTCTGGAAGTCTCAGCATCATAAAGAAGTTTATCAACTTCTCCTGTCATGCCTGTATGTCTAGACTTCAGTATCTTCATTTGTAATTGTGACCTTTCATCAGCAGAGTTTGACAACTGATTTCTAACTAACGATATGCAAAGATCTGACATTTGTACAAGTCCATGAGATCCACGAAAATCACGTAAACTTACTTCTGCACCTTCTTCATGTCCTTTACCATCAGGTCTGCGTAAGTGTGTTACTACAAGCAAACAAATATTAGTTTCTTCTATAAGACTACGTAGTTTAGTAGATAATATATCTAGTGATTTACGTTCGTCATTATTTTCTATGCCAGAAACAACTATAGATATATGGTCTAGTATCACCACATCTACACCATCTGTAGTGGCTAGGTTTCTTATCTGCGATAGTAATATATCAGGTTCTATACTGCCAAAATGATTATATAAATATAAATTTCTTGTACCTGTTAGCTTATCAAATGCAGCTTTTATAGCAGTCTTATCTATAGCGTGTTGATTTAAATGTAATGGTGTATTTAAATCTATAGATACAAGTCTCATAAGAGATCTTTGTACTGATTCTTCTAACGCTATATAACCTACCTTTAGACCACTTTTTAGAAAGTGACTAGCAAACTCTCCGCACAATGTAGATTTACCTGCACCGCTACCTGCTGCTATAGATACCATTTGCGTTGGAAACAAACCACCTGTAAATTTATTTAGTTCTGGATATGGATAATCACAAATAGGTTTACTTGTTTCTTTACTAAATAAATCCCAAGCATCAGCAGCATTTATTATATGATCTGTTCTACATGGTTGAGCTTTCCATAATATATCTTTGAGTTCATCACTACGTTTAGCAACTAACAAATCATTAACGTCATTTATATCATCAGGTAATCTTGCTATTGCAGCTTTACCTTTAGGCAATACTTGTAATGCTTTTTCGCTACCTAGTTCACCAGCCTTATCATTATCAAAACAAATAACTGACCTGCAAAATCTATTTATAAAATCATATTCTTTTGCCAGGTATTTTGCTGCTGACTGTACACCAGAAGGAACTGACACGCAGGGAAAACGGTGATTAAAAATTTGACTTGCTGCCATACAATCAATCTCGCCTTCAAAAATAGACAAATACATATCACCTGTATTTTGTATTCTGCAATTTATTTGTCCAAATAACTGCACTTGTTTTATATCACCTATCCATACAAATTTTTTATTTGCAAACCTAATATGTTGAGCAACATCTATACCTTGACTGTTTTGATATGTAGCTACCTGACATTGTTGACCTTTAAACACACTTACTCCATACTTAAATAGTTCGCAAGTTTCTTTAGTGATTCCTCTTGCAGGTAAATCGGTGTATGTAACAGGTAATAGTTTCACTTCTTTTTTGAATACAGGTTGCGGTTCTATTCTTGGAGTAAATTTTTTTTCAGTTTTTTTATTTGGGTAATATCTATAGTCACAGTCAATAGAAAAACAATGAGCATGACCATCATCAAACCAAGCTAAGTTATCTTTTGATTTACATTGCGGACACTCAGTTTTTTTTACATACTTGCTTGTCATACCAATCATCAGGAATAAATTTATCGCAGTATAGAAACCCATGTCTCGTACACCAATCGGCATACGAGATAGAGTTTTTAGCTTTAGACAATTTGTTTTTACTATTTTGAAAACAAAATCTGATGTCTAATTCGGGTCGTAACGTCTTAATAATAAGGTGTTTACGGCGGTCTGATTTTGAGAAAAATCCTTTCGTTTCAACAATAATATTGTTGATGATAAAGTCAGGCTTGTAGCAGCAAGGCACTTGATAGTCAATGCTAAGTGATTCATAGGTAAATACAATTTTCTTTTTTGTTAATTTAGCTGCAAATTCTTTTTCAAACTTGCTTTTGTATTTGTTACCAATCACTTGCACTAGCTGGTTGTTTTATTGGTTGACCTGGTTCATCTTCGAAACTACTTGGTGGTGCAGGTTGTTTTGTAGGTAAAAAACCCATATCTTGTGGTGATGCTACACCATCATAAGGTACATAGCTTCTTACAATTACTGATACAGGTTGTATTCTCATGCCTACTTCATCAAGATCAAAACCTTGTATGCGTAGATATGCTTGACCTCTAGATTCTGGTGATAGTTTATCGTACTTAGCTGATTCTTCTTTGTTTAAAAATACAACAGTATCACCTACTTGTTCAGCAAATTTTGGTGGTGGTAATTCAAACTCAGCACCTTGTTTATTCGTTCGCTTGCCACTAGGCATCTTGCAATAAACCTCTAAACCCTGCTCAGTTGTTTTCCAATACTCTTTTGGATTACCTTCTTTATCTCTAGACCAAGTAAATTTTTTACTTGGGTTTTCATTTTGTAGTTGTTCTTTCCATTTTGTTTTATATCCTTCTAATTTATCTAGCATAAACTCTATAGAATTTATAGGTTCTGTTCCTGGTAATCCTAAGTCAGAAGGTGTAAATACATCATCAGGTTTAAATACAAGTGTTAGTTGATAGTAACCATACTTAGGTTCTGGTTTATGTAGCCATGCGTAAGTTAAGTTTGCATAGGGAGTTGTCAACATTAAAGTTGGTGATTTGCTTGCCATTGAATGTCATTGAATTTATTTTGAAAAACGTCTTATAGACGTTCTAGTATATTACCGTCAATATATTTAGTGTCTAGTAATGTCTTTAACTAAATACATATGGTGCATCAATGATATGATTTATATCAAAGTTTCCTATAGGTACTAAGTTGTTGTACAATTCGCATTTATTTGACCAGGTATATATTGAAGCTAAGTTTTTCTTTACTTGTTTTATAAAAGGTTCTATTTCTTGCACGTTAGCTGCAAAGCTATCATGTATAGTTACAAGACTCTTGTAACCTTGCTGTTTATATACATGAGACAAAGCTAAATGTACATTTGCTGCATCATAACTATGTACAAAGTTTGCAGTAATACTGTTCTTAATTTTTTTCTTATCTAATTTTCTTGTGTCATATGTATAACATAACCATAAACTAGACTCATTAAATTTAGTTCTAACCTGTTTAGATTCTTTTATGTAATAATTTTGCTCTACTATAAATCCAGATGGTGTAGTCCATGTAGTAGCCTGACTTTCTTTTAGATAATCCATTACATATTTACAGCTAGGAAATATTTGATTTAATGCAGTCCTTATCTGTTTAACTAAAAAATTAAGATGATTATTAGTTATATTGTTATTCCATTTTTGTTTTTCAAGGTAGTTTATTATTCCAAAATCCGTACCACCGTAAGGAATCATTAGTATTGGTTTTTTTATCCTATCTCTATCAAGGTTCTTATCTTTTAATAAGTCTTTGCATTTACGTGTATCTTCGTACCTATACATAGACATTTGATGTAGGTTAATTCTTAATTTTTCTAAGACCATAGTGTATAGATCTTGCCTATCATTTTTTGTAAGGTTAGTAGCAGTAGCTAACTTTTCATCTTTTGTAAGACAAGCAATATGTTGATAGGCATTATTAGTACCATCTAAATGTATCGGTAAACCAGTTTTATAATTACTATCATCCATATACTTTTTATATTCCAAACACCAGGCAAGAAACTGAAATGGTTTATTTGCTTTACTCCATAGACTTACATTACCTACAGGATCTTCTGCTATTTGTTTTGCATATCTACTACCAGTATTTCTTACCCATGCACTTCTTTCCATAAAAGATGCACCTTCATTAGTCCATAAGTTATAACCTGCTACTTGAAACCACTTCATGCTGTAGTCTGTATAACTTAGTGGTACAGCATCAGCAAATAAATGTAGAGATCTTGCTAGATCATGCCCTTGCGGATTCAAATGTGGTGTAACGCAATATAATCTGCCACGAAAATCTGCCTGGTAACAATGATAGAAGGTATATTCTTTATATTTTTCAGCAGTATTAATTATTGATAATATAAGTAGTCGTTTAGATTTTATGCTTGCATTGTAATCATGCACTTTTGCAGCTTCATATCTCCACTTATCTCTTGCTACTTTATTTGTATCTATATCTTCTGGTTTAGGTGGTAATGGCAATAGCTGACAGTTAAAAATATCACTATCGTTATTAAACAACTGCATTGCTATATCTAGTATGTCTTTATTTATAATCCATCCAACCTCTTGCAAAGCATTTACAGCATTATAAAAATCTACTGGATTTGCTTCATCTAATTTATGTAAATAGTTTTTGTCTTTTGTTTTTACAATATCTAACTTNGATAAACGTGGTGTATGATAACCACCATCATAAGGATTAGTCCATTTAACAGGTTTTATAATGCAAGGTTGATAGTAAGGTACAGCAATATTTTTATTTAACTTTTGGTTGTTTATCCATTTAATAGCATTATCAGTTAAGGTTATATACTTGTTGCTGTTTTTTGTAGATCCATTTTTTTTGACAACAGTAGTTGTAAGTTTGATTGATGATTCTATAATCTCTATTAATTTTGCACCAATGCGTACTTTATCTTCTTGTTTCCAAGAATCAAAAAAATGATTTGCTTTATTCATATGGTGCATCAAAACTCTACGTCTATAACGCAAATGCCTGGTATCTTTTAAATGATGTTTTATTGCATGAAAATATTTTTTATCACACTTTTCATAAAAACAAAACCTTAATTCATCTTCTAATCTAGTACCTATTTGCATAGCTACTGCATTAAATGTTCTNTTATTCCAGTTTGTTGCACCATCTAAAATAACTTTCATAGCTATAAAACTAACTACATACAAGTCATCAAACTCACTAAGTAAATAAGCTACTTTAGATTTACGACCAGCTTTACCTGACGTTGCATAATGTATAAACGTTTTTAATTTTTTTGTTACCTTTTCTATTCCACAAAAAATTATGCCTCTACTGTAGTCATTTTCACTTTCCTTACCTTTTTTTTTGTTAGTTTCNCTTATTTTATTTAATCGACTTATACCTAAATCNACCATACTATTTTCTAGTTCTATTTGTTTTTTATAGTTCATTTATCTTTTTCATCATGTCATCTAATTCTTCTATTTTTTGTACAGCATATTCAACTATTTTTCTATAACCATTTTTAATTTCAATATTATTTTCTTTTTCAGCTTTATCAGTTAGATACTTAATATATATTTCTTTATTAGTTATTTCAGTTGTAAGGGAACTAAGAATAAAATCTTTTTGACTATCAGTAAATTTCATTTNTTCATCACCTCTACGTATTTATGTAAATCGTCAGGTGCAAAGTGAGCATATGCCATAGTTTGTTCTAATTTATTATGACCTACCCATTTACTTACAATAGGTATCGGTATGCCTTTCATAATCATCCTTTTAATAGCAGTATGACGCAATATATGTATTGTGTAAGTGCTATCACTAGCTCTATTAAGATCAGTTCTAACCTTAGTCCAGGCTTTATCTAACCAAAACCAGTTATAAGGAAATATATATTCATCATCTTCTTTCCACTCAGCATACAAACTAATAATATTCATGCACTTATCAGTCATAGGTACAGCAATAGGATTATTGCATTTACGTTTTTCAAACAATATCTGATTATGTTTAAAATCTATATCTCTTTTTTTTACACCTAACAGTTCACCTGATCTACATCCTAGTTCTAAAAGTACCTGAAATATATCTAAATGCTCTACAAAACCTAGATCCTTACATTTATTCCATAGTTGTATAACATCATCATCATTTAAATGTGGTATTACTCTTTTTGTTTTTGGTAAATTTCTAGGAAAACTAACACTTACAGCAAAACCCTCTTCTGCCATAGTTTTTAGCGTAGATTTTAAATAACTTGTTCGCATATTAATAGTATCGTTTATATTTTTTTCTACGTTTTTACCATAATCTATTAGTTTAGTTACATCCTTAGATGTAATCTGACTAATCTTTTTATTACCTAAGATAGCTATACATTGTTTAAGAAGTCTTAGGTACTGTTCGGCACTTTCCTGACCGTTTTTATAACGTTTATAGTGCGTCATCATTGCATCTTGCAATGTAGGTATTTTAGTTTTTGCCATTTTGTAACCTTTTAATTTGTTTTTTAGTTTTATCAAATTGAACAATATATTCTTTTACAGTTACGTTATTACTTTCATCTTCCCATAACCTAGTTAGTTCAGATAACTTACCTTGCAATTCTTTTATCTTTGCAAGTCTAGCTTTTTCAAATTCTTTATTTAGATTTTTCATTTTCCTCTACTGATAACTTAACTAATTCATTTAAGTGATAATAATGTAGATCCTTTTTATATTCTTCTTCGCTTATCTCACGTGTAGAAAACATAAAACCGCACCTTAAACACTTCCTACGTCTATAGGTATAGTTTAGATCGGTTCTTATTTCGTTAGCACCTCTACCAGTACGTGTAATAGTTACCTGGTTAGATGTACTTTCACAACTAGGGCATTTAATCATTTATCTCTATTGGTAAATTTACTAAATAGTTTTTGTAAGTTAAAATATTTTTTTTCATAGTTATTTTTATTATCTAGGTGTTGATGATATGCTCTTTTTCTACTAGATTTTTGTTGTATAGATCCAGTATCATATCGTTTATAAATTTCTATTAATTCTTCTTCTTCTTTTATTTGTTTTTTTAACGTTATGATTTTTTCTTTTAATAATTCATAAACGTCATTTTCTTCCCATAAATCAAGTTTCATAATTTTACCTCAAAACTATTTTTATCTCTAAGTTTATCTACTAAAAATTCATAGGCATCATATTCAGTAATGCCTAGTAATTTAGATAACTGTATTGCTAGATCCTTAGTATGACTAGCTATACTATTTAAATCGTAAGGATAAGATTCCATAATGTTTAAGTGACTAACTTTTTAATTTTGCCAGGATGACAAAAAAATAGAACCTGGATCGCCAGGATGTTATATACAATAATCTATAATCATATAAAAAACAATAGATTATTATATATTTATAAAAAATACCTGGTATTTCTACCAGGCATATGTAAATTAATCGTCATCCTTATCTAGTCGATAAAATTTATAAGTAGATGAATCATTATCGCTAGCTAGTCTCACCCAATTATTAGGGCATTTATCTAACCAGTTATGAAATTCATCATCCATTAAACTAGGATCATATGTCATAATCTTAATCTAATAGATACTTACGTTTTAATTTATCGTAAGTTGATTGACTACAACTTGCTAACCTACAGTAGCTAGTCTCTTTAATCATCCAATCATTCATTAATAGGATAGGGATCATGCGCTGATCCCTTATAGGTGTATTAAATAAAGTCATACTACTTACGTTTAATAACTGGCATGATTAAAAACGTAACGTCAGTATTTTCTAATCTATTAAAATCTAATTCTGATTTAATAACAACAGGATTAGTAGGTTTATTAGAAAATAACTCACTAACTTTATTATTACTTTGATACTTATGAATAGTATTAAAGTATAAACCTAAGTATTGACTATTAAAGCTAATACCATTACCAGGTAAACAATCTAACTTATCGGGAATAAGTTGCTCTAAATTAGGATATGTTCCATAATCCTTACCATTTTTAAAGGTATGAAAGGATTTATTTGTAGCATGCCACACTTGATAAGTATTATCGCTATAAAAATCTACGTTAGTAGCTTTTATATCTGATTTATTAAAATGATCCCTATGAATTAATATAGAATTATCATAAGGAAATTCATAATAATCATTTACCTTGCCTATCCATCTAAAAAGATAATGTCCATTAGTTGACTCTATAACTAAGGTATCTTTTAAAGATGGTTCCTTACTTGCTATCTTATAGCAGTTTATATACTGCAAGATATACCTACTTTCATCCTTACTAGCGAATTTGCTAGCTAGATGTAGCACTTGATAAGGCAATATTGCCCTAATGATAGATTTACTATCATTTATAGAGACTTGATTCTCTAATACGGTAGAAGTCATAACAAAAAAATAGACTAACTTTTTTAATAGAATCCTTTTTTAAGAGGATCCTAGACAAATAAACCAGGCATAAATTAATATACCTGGAATATTTATAGAGGATCATCACTAATTAGGTATTGAATGTATTAAACAATTCATATTATCTTTAATAATTTTATGATTCTTTTTTTTAATAATTTCATACCTGTNTTGTTTAGTACATATATAAGGTTTATTCCTACTTCTACCTACATCTATATAGCAATAATAAGCGATATGGTGATAATCAGTCATAATATCTGATTTATCGAACCATTTATCACCTTTCATAGCTTTAAACATATTTNGAGTAGAAATTANNNACTAAATGTTCCCCTAATTCAACAAANTTATTTAAATGATGGTATGACTGTTGAAAGGTATCGGTAACTAGATATAGTTCCCTATATGGTTCCCTAGAATGCCTTTCACGTCTAATATCATTTTCTACCTTAATTAAATCAAGTTCCCCCTCAGTAAGAGTTACTATTAAAGTTGAATGATGACGGATAGATACTGTACCTTTCATGTTATAAGTTTTTAAAACTTTTTTTATTCCAGGTAATAAGTCTCTTTTATCCTGCTGTGATATATAGGCCATAATTAATTACCTACATATACAACAGTTCCAACCTTAGCACCGTTTAAGTCTCTTAAAGTTGTTTCAAGTTCCCAAGTATTAGAACCATCATCTAATACATTTTTAATACTATTGGCATAATTGCTTAGTATTCTAGAGACTTCTAATCCTACATTAGGACTAAATGCCGCGTTATCTGTTGATAACTTTATTTGTAGTTCCATTTAAAAATAAGTGACTAACTTTTTATACATCTAATAATTAAAAAATAATTACTAGATATATATTATTATATAGTTAGTATTTTTAAATTGTCAATAAACTAATTTCTTTTTATTCTCTTTTATTGTCACCGATTCTATAGAAATATATATATGATTCTAAATTTTTCTAGNTATAGACTACATTTTTACCCATAAAATTATAAATAATAATTTGTAACTGTAGTTATAGTAATGTTTTATAGATTTTTATATTATTTTTTAGACTTTTTTATTTTTTATTGGGGGGATTCTATGTGCCTCCGTATATAATAAGGGCTTCAAATTTTTCTACCAAAATTAATTCTAGGAGAATCTAAGAAGGAGTTAGTCGGAACCTTCTTAGAGCCTTCTTAGAAGATTACGGGTGTATTACCTTCTAGGTATGGCATATCTCCTATAGTACTCCTTAATAAGAATTATTTATAAAACCATCAGTAGAGGTATTAGAATTACTTATCTGTTGAGGGGTCATCCCCATAGCAGTTTGAGTGATAGTGTTGTTTAGAGCAGAACCCCAATTTTGTAAGTGAGTCATTAGTAATTGATCTTTACGGTTACGAATATTTTTATCTTCATCTTGAGCCATGTATTCAGTCCAGTAGGCTACTGCACCTGCGAGGGAATCAACGAGGTCATCATGTACGAGAGAACCTCTATGACGAGATATACGAGAAAGTTGGTAAACAAGTTGTAATTTAAGTCTACGTTCTGGTGGTTCGTTGCTGTTAGAACGAAAGTCTTTTTCTATAACTTTACGATCTATTATTAGGCGGTGAGAGTTCATTACAGGTTCTAGGGTATCTATTATTCTTAATTCTTTAGTCTTTGTATTGCGTACATCTTTTAGTTCGCAAGGATGGTATCTCATAAGAAAAGGTTTTAACAGTTCAGCGAACATACCACCACCAAAGTTTTGTTCAACAATAATTGTATTAATTTTATTATCTCTAGCGATCTTACTAATACGTTCTAGAACCCTATCAGAATAGCCTCCAGAGAGTCCTAAACACTCAGTAACGTATAAATTACCATTAAGCATCTTAACGCAGCTTATAGCGGTCTGATCTTTACCCTTTCCAGATGGATCTACGAACATTACTGACCCTGTATATTCTATAAAATCACCAAATTCTTGAGCAGGGCGATAAAACCTGTCACCGTTAAAGCCAACACAAGGTAAATCTGTTAGTGCATACTCAGGAGAGTTAGACCATATAACTTTTTCTGGTGCATATTCTTGGTTTACAGAACTAATTACTAGGTCGTTTATTTTTAATGGGTATCTATCTTGATCTGAAAGGGTAGTATCAAGCATAAATTGTAGATTAAACCCTGATCTACCGTAAGATGCTTCTCTTTCCATTAGATCTATGTCACTAAAACGTTCTGGATCTACTGGATCTCTAGGTTTTACAGTTCCTTCTGTAAGATTACGTTGTAATCTAGGTGCAAGTCTGTCACCATAGTTGTTTTTATATTCTGGATAACGTGCAGTCCATATTCTTGTTGTATAACCACGTTCTTCTAAGGTTAGATATAAGCTATTTTCTACTTGTGGTGTACCAAGAAATGTAATTTTACCACCAGGTTTTAAGATAGCGTCAAATTCTTTTACTGATTCTGCTAATTTATCTCTCATTGGTTGCGTAAAACTGTTATTAGGCACTTCACAGTCATCAGCAATCACTTCATCTGCTCTAGATCCAGCCATTTGTCCTAAGACACCTTGAGATTTTACAGACGGTGCATGATCGGCACTAGCAGGTGCTACGTCAAAACTAATTTTGGAGTTACGTTGATGATCTTGTGGTATTAGTGGCGATAATAAAGGCATTTCGTTTATTAATCGCATAGTAAATGTAGAAAAATTATCTGCCCTATCTTTACTGGCAGATACAACTAAAAATTTTAGTTGTGGGTTTATACGTAGTCGCCATACTACGTAGGTAGATGTAATCCAACTTTTACCAACACCACGAAATCCTTGTATTATTTTACGTCTTTCTCCATGTTGTAAGTATTCTGCGATCTCTAGTTGTACAGGAGTAGGATCTGGCAAGTTTAAATGCCGCCAGGTAATAATTAGAAAATATCTAAAGTCGTGTAATTTTTTAGGAAGTGGTTGCAATTATAATTCTGCTACAGGGATAGTTTCTAGGTCTGGTAAATTTTTCATAAGATCTTCCATACCATTATTTTCTGTAGGAATACACTCTATACCGTTATCCTTTAAAAATTGTCTAGCTACATTTAAATCACCAGCTTTTGCTTCACCACTTTTTACTCTTTCTATCAATACATCAGTTAAAGTACTATGCAAATCTTCTAACTTTTCTAAATCTTTGTTAGTCATAGCTACTGTTTTTTAGTTTAATATAATCACTTTTTGTCTGTAATGCCAAATAGTAGATACTTTATTTTACCTATTAAACCTAATTTTTTTACTTTTTTGTAGAGTTTAATACCTTTTTCGTAACGGTGTAGTTTTACTTCTGTTTCTGATATACGTGATATAGCTGCCATTAATAACATATCTTGTAGTCTTGTATGTTTTACAAGGTCTAGACAATATTGTTTTATAAGTTCATCAGGTAATGCTTCTACTTCTCTTTTTTTTATTTCTATTTCTAGTTCTATCTCAGGAGGTGGATCACCAATAAGAACATTAAAAAATTCTTTGTGATTCATATCAGTTTAATTTTGGGAACAACTGTTGCTCCAACATATCAACAGCCCTGTCATCAAGTGTGTTGCTAGTTTGTTTGCAAATAGCTCTAAGCAAATCGACTACTAATCTCTTTACAGCAGTTGTAGTAAAAAACTTTAGTAGTATTGGTTTTAAAATTTTTAGCATAATAATCTTGTGTTACTTTCTAAACATAGCTACATTGCTAGTATTAAACAAGAGTTTGCACTTCTATGGAAGATCAAGAACCTAGTAAAGTCGAAACCATAGTCAAAGTTTGTGTGCTTTTATGGTCGGCAACGCTATTATCTCTCTCATACTACGAACCGCCATCTGGTAAAAAGATTGTAGATTTTGATCCGACATTTATTGCAAGTATTTTTTCAGCTAGTACTGCATCACTAGGTTTTTCCATAAAAAAGAAAAAAGATACTATAGTAGATAATAAGAACTCTAAAGTAGGCATCAAATGAAAAAGCTACTCTTACTAGGTTTATTTATAGTTGCACCTTGTTACGCAAACGGAGTGCCTTCTTGGACTACTGGCTCAAGTAACAGAACTGAGAATACTACTCAGACAATAACTCGCACACAGGTAACAGAAAAATATGGATCAGCCCTAAATACTTGGGAAGCATCTAATATTTCTGTAGCTGCATCTGCTGGTATCGCTGGTGGTGATGCAGTATTTACAGTTGCAGATAGCACAAAAGATTGGTCACTTAGTATTACTACTAGGGCAGCAAGCCAAATGACCGAAAAGATTACTCTTAATGATGCGATTACGACTACTAGCGTTATCACTTCTTTGTCTGTCTTTAGTCAGTAATAAAGCAAGAGCCGAAGGCGATACTAACGTACAGGCTCAACCTAATGCTGTTGGTAATTCAAGTATTATCAACCAGAATATGAATGTTAATAATGGCATGACAGGCAAGTTGCAGTTCGGAAACTTGATTTGTAGTCAACCTACTATGGCTGTAACTCCTTTTTATACAGGTAATGATGCACAGGGAGAAGAGACTTATAGCATTAACGAAGGATGGGGAATACAAATGAGTTTTATGATACCGCTAGGAACTAATAATGAAACGTGTTCTGAACTAGCAAAAGTAAAGCTAGACCTAGCCAAAGAAGAACTAGACAAGCAAGTGCATGATAAGCAGCTAGTTCGTATCTTGAAGTGCGGACAGCTTCACGCATCAGGCTACATGATAAACCCTAAGTCTAAGTTCGCATACATCTGCAATGATGTAATCAATATACGAAGTTATGTAAAAGCTAATTCTGAAAAATTTAAGTAGCTAGTTTAGACGCCACACGTACAGGTATGTGAACTCTAGCTACCTTTATTATTATCCATCTTTTCTTTTACATTTGCGACTTCTTTTTTCAAAACTTTAGTAAATATTTTCTTAAATGTTTTCTTGATAAAAGCTAATACTGATTGCATAGCAATCCCCCCTACTACGCTTGCTACTGATGCAGTACCCGCAGCGATCACAGAAGATGCAATGACCTCTGGTGCAGGTATTGGCATTTCACCGAAAAATGGTAGATTAAACGTAGCTATAGCTTCTTCAGTTGATAAAGTTTCTTTGGTGTTTGGCAGGTTTGTCGGTATTGACTCTGGTGTTACTTCTAACACTTCCTCCTTTGAAGATGCTTTATCTTCTTCAGCAGAAGATTCCTGACCTCCCAAACCCGACTCTACCTGTTCCAGACTTGGAAGAAGTAGAGGATCTAGATAAGGTTCTTCCACTATCGGGGGATAAAAAATTGTTGTAGGTGGTACTAAGATATAATCTGTATCAGGTAGATCAATCTCAGGTATATCCATTATTTTGTTTTACGTTTTGTAGTTTTCTTTTTTTTGTTTCTTAGTAACGCAAAATCTTTTGCAGATATTTTACCATCTTTGTTTTTGTCTAGTTTTGTTTTTTGATTTTTACTAAGACGCATAATTAAAATAACGATTTACTTTACCTTATATAAGTTTTTGTTATAATTCAACTAACTTCACTTCCATTTCGACCTTTAGCAGGGTTGATTTGTAAGTTAAAAGTGCCAGATACGTCTGATAACACTTTTACGTCATGGATAAGAAGTCTGTAAACCTTTATTATTACTAAAAAAATGGCTAACGCCACAGTATCAAGGCTCGGTCTTGTAAACAATACTGGAACAGATTTTGATGCTCTGTTTCTTAAAACGTTTTCAGGTGAGATCCTAACTTCATTCGCTGAGAATAATATTTTCAACGAATCAATGCACACCGTTCGTTCTATTGCGAGTGGAAAATCAGCACAATTCCCTGTATTAGGTACAGCTACAGCAGCGTATCATACAGTTGGTACTCCTTTGGTAGGAGCAAACCAAATTAAAGCCAACGAAAAGATCATCAACATAGATGATCTATTGATATCACAGGCTTTTGTGGCGGACATAGATAGTCTCAAGAACCACTATGACGTTAGACAAACCTATAGTTCTGAATTAGGAAAGGCTTTAGCCCGAACATACGATCAGAACGTAGCAAAGGTAATTGCAAATGCTTCTAGAGCTTCTACTACTCTTAGTGGTGGTAATGGAGGTATTGTTCTAACTCTTGCTTCTGGTAATACTGCGTCAGCAAACGTTACTGGTGACGAGTTAGCAGCAGCTATCTACGACATTGCTCAGACATTTGATGAAAGAGACATTCCTACTACAGATAGATTTGTAGTTTTACCACCTGCCGAGTATTACAAACTTGCAGAGTCAGCAACAAGAACAATAGATGTTGACTTCAATCCAGGCGGTAACGGTTCATTTGCATCAGGTAGAGTTCAGCAAATTGCTGGTATGCCTGTAATGATGTCTAATAACGTGCCTCAGAGTAACGTAGGTTCTAACCCATCAGGTGCAAACAACACATACTCAGGTGACGATAGTAAAACTATTGGACTTGTATTCCATAAATCTGCTGTTGGTACAGTTAAATTAATGGATATGACAACTGAGATCTCAGGATCAGACTACAACTTAATGTATCAAGGTACATTAATGGTTGCTAAGTATGCTCTTGGTCATGGAATCCTAAGACCAGAAGCAGCAGCAACAATTAAATTATCTGCTTCCTAATTTACAAAAATGGGGTATCTTATTATTAGATACCCTTTTTTTTATGCCACAAGGTAAAGGAACTTATGGTAGTAAGGTTGGCAGACCAAAAGCCAAAAAAACTACTAAAACAACTAAAAAAAAAGTTAAAAAAATGTAGCCATGCCTAAAAAGAAACTTGGTCTATACGCAAACATCCATGCAAAAAGAAAGCGTATAAAAGCTGGTAGTGGTGAAAGAATGAGAAAACCAGGATCTAAAGGTGCGCCTACAGCAGCTAACTTTAGAAGAGCAGCTAAGACTGCCAAGAAAAGATGACAGTAGCAGCTACCACAGAATTAGAAGCAATTAACGTAATGTTAAGTGCGGTAGGAGAAGCACCTATAAACTCTCTTACAGGCACGTTACCAGTTGATGCAAGACAGGCACAAAGTTTTCTTAATGAAGCTAGTAAAGAAATACAAAGTGAAGGTTGGTCATTTAATTATGAGTATGACGTAGTTCTTACTAGGGATGCAGGTAATAGTGTTGCCTTACCTACAAATGTTTTGCGTGTAGATGTAAGTGTTGCAAATCATCCTGATATAGATCCTGTACAAAGAGGTTTAAAATTATACGATAGAAAAAATCATACATTTTCTTTTACAGAAGATCTAAAAGCTGAAATAGTATATTTTTTAGCGTTTGATGAACTACCAGAACCAGCGAGAAGATATATAAATTTAAAAGCTGCAAGAGTTTTTATAGATAGAGTTTTAGGTGATGATGGATTACGTGGATATACACAACAAGACGAAGTAAGAGCAAGAGCAGTATTATTAGATTCTGATGCTAGTATTGCAGATCATAATGTTCTTACAGGAGATCCAGCAATATCAGGTAGATTTGGTACATTTATGCCACATAAAGCATTAATTAGGTAACTATGGGATTAGTATCTAGAGCTATACCTACTTTATTAAGAGGTATATCACAAGCTGCGGATGCGACAAAACAAGCTGACCATGCAGATTTACAAGA
>FUFK010721945.1_pt1 | contig 20176 bp, 20 predicted proteins | sample 1021851 | NCBI WGS metagenome assembly FUFK01 (sample SAMEA51879418, study PRJEB19060) | metagenome
TTATCTTGACCAAGTTTCATAATTGAACCTTTGCCAAAATTTCTTTCAATTTGAGAAAGGGCTGTTTCCAGTGCTTTATCTTTATCCATTGATACTCTTTCTGATAAGTTAACTAACTTTGTCATGTTTAATTCCTTATTTCATATCTTTGTTTATCTAGCAACATTACAAAAAAATAAATTATAAAAATCATATTTAATCTATTATGTTCACTATATGTTCTTATATGAATTATGGATTTATTCAAGAAATTTTAATTATCTTTTTTTAAGAATAGCAAAAAAAAATCCATCACTAGCATTTATTGGGTGGTACAACTGTTTGTTAACAAGTGAAAATTTTTGATCATTCATTAGAAATTTTTTTACAACCAATTCTCCTTCGTCTTCTAACAATGAGCAAACAACATATATCAAAAAGCCACTTTTTTTTAAATAGCTGCATGAATTTTTCATGATTTTATATTGATTTTTACTTAAGGTTTTAATTTTTTGATCATTTATTTCCCATTTTGTCTTTGGATCCCTTCTCCATGTACCAGTTCCAGAGCATGGTGCATCAATGAAAACGATATCAAAAAAATTTTCATATTTATTTAAGCTGCTAGAATCAATAATTTTTATTCTAGCTCCTGCTCTATTTGATCTAAGTAAAAGATTACTTAATTTTAATGTATTGACGTCATGAGCAAATATATCTGCATTGTTTTTGAGCTTTGAAGCAATTGCTAGAGATTTGCCACCACTTCCTGCACACAAATCTAATATTCTTTTTCCTGGGGAAATTTCATCGACCTCTGTTGTTAATTGAGAAGACAAATCTTGTAATTCAACGTTACCTAGTTGATAACTTGATGATTTTTTTAAAAATTGCTCACCACTTTTAATTCTAAGGGCACTTTTTGAAGCAGAACAATATTCACATATAATGTTTTCTTTTTCTAAATTTGATTTTTCGTCTTTTAAATTTGTTTTTAAATTATTTATCCTTAGATATATTGGTGCTCTTTCTAAAAAAATTTTCATTACTTTATCAAAATCATTTCCCAATGTTGTTTTGAGTTTTTTTTCCAAAAATTCTGGATAACCTAATAAAATATTTTTAGGGGCTTTTTTGATATAGTCATTTATTTTGTTAAGAATTAATAATTCCTTGTTTTTTATAGGTGGTAAAAAATATTTATTATCAACAATATCACACAATGAAAATGTATCTCTTTTATAAATATAGAGATAAGAAAGAACTAAAATTCGACCATTTTCAGAATAATCATTTATTTGAAAAGGATAAAATAGAATAAGCCTTTTTCTTAAAATATCAAAAATTATGTCTCTGATACTTCTTCTATCATTGGATCCAGCAAAACGGTTATTTTTAAACCATTCTTTAAGTGCTTTTTCTATTGGGATTCCATTGATATAATTGTCTAATATGTCTATTGCGGCACATGCACGAGAAATTTGTAACATAAGAATTTTTATACATTAAGACGATACTAATTATTGCTATAATTTGGAGACTCATTTGTTATTCTAACGTCATGTACATGACTTTCAGACAACCCAGATCCTGTAATTTTAATAAACTTACAGTCTTTCTTCATTAGCTTTATATTTTCATTACCAGTGTATCCCATCGACGCCTTTAACCCACCAACTAATTGGTAAATAATTTTGTTTACTGAACCTTTATATGGAACCTGTCCCTCTATTCCTTCAGGTATAAGTTTATCAGCTTGTATATCTTTTTGAAAATATCTATCAGCAGATCCCCTAGCCATAGCACCTATAGAACCCATTCCTCTATAGTTTTTAAAACTCCTTCCTTGGTATAAAGTTATCTCCCCAGGAGACTCATCTGTACCTGCTAATAAGGAACCAACCATAGCACAAGAGGCACCAGAGGCTATTGATTTTGCAAAATCCCCAGAATATCTAATTCCTCCATCCGCAATTATGGGTATATTATGTCTTTCAGCTTCTTTAGCACAATTAATTATCGCAGTTATTTGTGGCATTCCTACACCAGCAATAATTCTAGTGGTACATATTGATCCTGGACCTATACCTACTTTAATACCATCAGCACCAACACCTATTAATTCTTTAGTGGCTTCTGCAGTTACAACATTACCAGCAATAATTTGCGTATCAGAAAATTCTTTTTTTAATCTCTTTACTGCTTCTATAACTTCTACAGAATGACCATGAGCTGTATCTATAACAATAATGTCTACTCCTGCTTCAATTAAAGATGAAGAACGTTCAAAACCATTATCACCAACTGAAGATGCCGCAGCACATCTCAATCTACCCAACCTATCTTTACTTGCGAAAGGATTTAGAACGGATTTTTCGATATCCTTTATTGTGAGTAATCCAGACAAAAAATTATTATTATCAACAACTAAAAGTTTTTCTATTCTCCTTTTTGCCATAATATCTTTTGCTTCTTTTGTATTAATTGGCTCTTTTACCATTGCTAAATTTTCTTTAGTCATAATATCACCAACTCTTACATTATAATCTTCTAAAAATCGAATATCTCTATTAGTTAAAATTCCAAGTACTTTATTTGCTTTATCAACTACAGGAAATCCAGTTATGTTATATTTTTTTGCAATTTTTTTTGCAGTTTTCACTGTATCATCAAAATTTAAAGTAATTGGATTATAAACAATACCACTCTCAAATCTTTTAACTGCAGATACATATTTCACTTGTTTACTAATACTTAAATTTCTATGTATAACACCAATTCCACCACACTGTGCCATTGCAATTGCCATATTAGTTTCAGTAACAGTATCCATTGCTGATGAAATTAGTGGAATATTAAGTTTTATATCCTTAGTGACAAAAGTTTCGGTATTTACCATGTCAGGTGTCACTGCTGATTTTGCAGGTACAAGTAGAACATCATCAAAAGTTATAGCATTTTCTAATTCCATTTGATTANAACCTTNATATTTTAAAGTTAAGTTTTTTTAATAATTATTCTTTTTTAAAATTTAAAGCTACAACATATTTTTCAGAACTGTCTGATCTACTTGATTTAGGTTTGAAATTATAAACTTTATTAAATTTTCTTTTTAATATGTTTTGTAGCTCCATTTCTGCACCACCAGCAAGAACCTTTGCAACNAAATTTCCACCTTCNTTTAAATAATNAAAAGAAAAAAAAGCTGCTGATTCACATAAAGCCATTATTCTTAAATGATCTGATTTCTTATGTCCTGTTGAGTTACTAGCCATATCAGAAATTACATTTTCGACTTTAGATTTTAAAATTTTATTTATTTTTTCTTCAAAATCATTATCTAAAAAATCAAGTAACATTATCTCNGCACCCTGTATAGATAGAATAGGCTTTAAATCAATTCCAATAACCCGCCCCTTTTTTCTCTTTAAATTATCAAGATTTGAATTTGTTTTTTCAACTGCAACTTGTGTCCACCCACCTGGAGCACAACCTAAATCAATCACAGTATCACCAGATTTGAAAATATTAAATTTTTCGTTTATTTCCAATAATTTAAAGGCAGCTCTTGATCGATAACCCTTTTCTTTAGCTAATTTTACATAAGGGTCATTCAGTTGTCTTCTCAACCAATTTGTAGAGGATAACTTTCTACCTTTAGCAGTCTTAACATTTACTTTTAAGGAAAGATCAGTGTTATTTTTAAAGTTTTTGCCTTTACTTTCTTTTTCTTTTGTTGATTTTTTTCTTCTCATTATTTTATTTAAAATGATTATCGGCAGTCATTAATGAATATAAAATGCCTTCTCTTAATCCACGATCTGCCACTTTCATACTACAAGCCGGCCAAATTCTCATTAGAGTTTGCATTATCGCCGATCCTGACATTATTAAATCAGCCCTATCCCTACCTATCCCTGGTTCTTTTTTCCTACCCTCTGGTCCTAGAAATAAGAATTTTTTTATAACATTATCAATATCGGAAGAAGAAAGATTTAATCCGTCAACTTTGAGTCTATCATATCTTCTTAATCCTAAATGAACAGCACCCAAAGTAGTTACAGTACCAGAAGTGCCAATTATTTGGAGTTCTTTTGTAAGGTCAATTTCATCATAATTTAAATATGGCAAAAAATTTTCTATTTTTTGTTCAAAATCACACGACATTAGGGCAAATCTCGCGTTATCATCATCAACATCTGAGAAACGTTCAAGTAAAGTTGCAACACCCAATGGTACTGAAATCCAGTCTACTATTTTTATGTGATCTTTTTTAGAGTTTTCAAATTTTGAGTAATTTTTATTTTTAAATCCTAATTGTAATTTAAGCATTTCTGCAATTCTTTTTTCTTTTGGTACTTCTGATAAATCCATCCAAACCAATTCGGTAGAACCTCCTCCAATATCAACTATTAGAACATGAGAAAAATTTGGGTCAAAAAGCGGTGCACAACTTATAACAGCTAATCTAGCTTCTTCCTCAGGTTTAATTAATTCTAGTGTAAGACCTGTTTCTTTTTTAACTTTTGATAAAAAGCTTTTACCATTTTTGGAACGTCTACATGCTTCTGTAGCAACAAGTCTTGAATTTCTGACACCAAATTTATTTAATTTTTTTGCGCACACATGTAAAGCTTGCAATGCCCTACTTATACCTGCTTGAGAAAGTTCACCTGTTCTTTCTAAATCTAACCCTAATCTTATTGATTTCGAAAAAGCATCTACAATTTCAAATCTTGAACCGGTTGGTCGGGCTATTAACATCCTGCAACTATTGGTACCTAAATCTAAAGCTGCATATAATTTTTTCTTATTATCGTTAACCTTTTTAAAATCTAAACTTTTATCGACCAACTTAGGATCTAAACCTAAGTCTTCCATTATAATCCTCTCAAAAATAGTGATAGCTTTTATTGGCTGAAACTATTTGTTTTTTTTATGATAATATAAACTATCTCGATTAACAACTTTTAATACTTATTTTAATCAATGTCGTATTATTATTTCAAGCAGTCGATTTTATGTTATCTAAATTTTAGAATAATCTATTTATTCAAATAAATAAGACAACTGAATTGGAATTTCAGATGACAAAAACAATAGTAGAAAGTTCATCAAAAACAGTAATTATTGGACTGGACGAACCGTTNTGCATTATTGGTGAAAGAATNAATCCAACTGGAAGAAAAAAATTAGCTTTAGAATTAGAAAANGGAANTTTTGAAACTGTAATTANAGANGCATTAGNACAAGTAAANTCAGGTGCAAANATTTTAGATATTAATGCTGGGGTTGTTTATAATTCTAATCCGAACCCTAACGAAACTGAACCAGTTTTGATGAAAAANTTATTAGAAGTTGTACAANATTTAGTAGATGTTCCATTATGTATAGATAGTTCAGTCCCAGGTGCTCTTGAGGAAGGTTTAAAAACAGCAAAGGGTAGACCTTTATTAAATTCAGTAACTGGTGAGGAAGAAAGGTTAGAAAGTATTTTACCTCTTGTAAAAAAATATAATGTTCCTGTAGTAGCAATATCCAACGATGACACAGGTATATCAGAAGACCCTGAAATTAGATTTAAAGTAGCAAAAAAAATAGTTGAAAGAGCCTCTGATTTTGGAATACCAGCAAACGATATTATAGTTGATCCACTTGTAATGCCAATTGGTGCAATGCCAACAGCTGGACAGCAAGTATTTGAATTAGTAAAGAAATTAAAAGAAGAACTGAAGGTGAATACTACCTGCGGAGCTTCTAATATTTCTTTTGGTTTACCAAATAGACATTCCATAAATTCAACATTTCTTCCAATGGCAATTGCTTCTGGTATGTCGAGTGCAATTATGAATCCTACAAATCCAGATGAATTAAACGCGATTTATGCTGCTAACCTATTAATGAATAGAGATAAAAATGGTTCTAATTGGATAAAAAGAAACAGAGTTAATACTCAAAAAATTAACATTGAGCAAAATAACGGTGAAAATCAAGAGGGTAATAGAATTAGACGGAGAAATAGAAGAAGATCATAATGAGTTAAATTTCTAGATAATTTTATTGGCAAGGGATGGTTTCAAAGAAAAATAATTCAATTTCAATATCGTCAGAAAAAAATCACTCAGTAGTTTTCACTCCATCTGGGCTTAGAGGTATTGTTAAAAGTGGAGTAAGTGTATTAGACGCTGCTAGGCAATTAGGAGTTGATTTAGACAGTGTATGTGGCGGTAGAGGAATATGTACAAAATGTAAGGTTAATCCATCTTTTGGTAATTTTTCGAAATTTAACATAACAGCTGAAGAAAATAATTTAAGTAATTTCACAGAAATAGAAAAAAAATCAAAAGAAAAAAATAGAATTTCTTTTAAGGAGAGACTTGGATGCCAAGCTAAAATTATAGGTGATGTTATTATTGATATCCCAGAAGAAAGCCAGGTCCATAAACAAGTTATTAGAAAAAGAATTGAACTTAAAGATATAGATATTCACCCTACAACTAAACTTTATTATGTCGAAGTTGAGGAACCTGATATACATAATCCATCAGGAGATCTTCAAAGATTGAACGATTCACTTAATAAGCAATGGGGTATTTCGAACACAAAAACTTGCTTAAAAGTATTAAAAAACCTTCAATACAATTTACGTAAAGGAAAATGGAGTGTGACCTGTGCTATTTTCAAAGAAACTAATGAAATTATTAATATATGGCCTGGTTTTTTAGATTCTAATCTTTATGGAATTGCTGTAGATTTAGGTTCAACTACTATTGCAGCTCATATTTGTAACTTAAGTACGGGTGAAATAGTTAATTCATCAGGTATTATGAATCCTCAGATAAGATTTGGTGAAGATCTTATGAGCAGAGTGAGTTTTTCAATGATGAACGAAGATGGCACAGAAAAACTTAAGGATGCTGTACAAGAAACACTAAACCAGCTTTGCAAAACGTTAATCAAAGACAGTAAAATTGATCATAAACTTGTAGTAGAACTTTCGATAGTATGTAATCCAGTTATGCATCATTTGCTGCTTGGAATAAATCCTATAGAACTAGGTCAGGCTCCTTTTGCATTAGCTACTTCCAATTCACTTTATTTCAAAAGCGAAGAATTAGCACTTAATTGTTTGCAGAATGCAACCATTTTTATTTTGCCATGTATTGCTGGACATGTGGGAGCAGATGCTGCAGCTGTTGTATTATCAGAAGCCCCAAATGAATCTAAAGAAACTGTACTTATTATCGACGTTGGTACTAATGCTGAACTTATATTGGGCAATAAATATGAATTATACGCTTGTTCATCTCCAACCGGACCTGCATTTGAAGGTGCTCAAATATCATCTGGTCAAAGAGCAGCTCCGGGAGCTATTGAAAAAGTAAAAATTGATCCAATTACAAAAGATCCAATTTTTAAGGTTATAGGAAGTGATTATTGGTCAGATGAAATAGAATTTAAAAATTTTGTTAAAAATCAACCAATAACAGGTATTTGTGGATCTGGAATAATTGAAGCAATTGCAGAGATGAGAATTAATGGCATATTAGATAAATCAGGATTGATTGGGTCAAGTATAGAAACTGGTTCTAAACGAAGTATTACTGATGGAAGGACCTATAGTTATTTGTTATATGAGGACAAAAATAATGGAGAAAATAAAATAAAAATTACAAATGCAGATGTCAGAGCAATACAATTAGCAAAAGCAGCACTATTTGCAGGATCTAGATTGTTAATGGATGAGATGAAAATTAAAAAAGTTGATAAAATAGTCTTAGCTGGAGCATTTGGTGCACATATATCAACAAAACATGCCATGGTACTGGGTATGATACCAGATTGTAACTTAAAAAATGTAATATCAGCTGGTAATGCCGCTGGAGCGGGTGCGATAATAGCACTTTTAAACAAAAACTCTCGATCAAAAATCTCTAAAATTGTAAAAAAAATTAATAAAATTGAGACTGCAATGGCTCCAAAATTTCAAGAATATTTTGTTTCTGCATCGGGTATACCAAACTCAATGTTTTCTTTTCCAGAACTTGATAAAGTGGTAAAATTACCTGAAGTTAATTTTAACAAAAAGAAGCGGGTAAGAAAATAAAATAGGACAAAATAAACAGAAATGATAAAGTGTACTTGTAATTAAAAATATGAAGGAAAGATTTTTTTGTTTAAGACATTTAGATTAATATATAAATCTATACCTTTTGGATATGATCAAAATATATTGAATGGAATATTATCTGATGCAATAAACTACAATAAAAAAAATAATATCACTGGTGCTTTGGTTTGTAGAGATGATATTTATTTACAATTACTTGAGGGTCCAGAGCAAGCAGTAAATTACACTTACCAAAAAATATTAGATGATGANAGACACTTAGAAGTTGAACTTTTANTTAAAGAACATTGTAATAAAAGAATTTTTCCTAAATGGAATATGAAAGATGATCCTGCTAAAACCTGGTTTTGGAATAAGGAAGAAGTAAGATCAGGAGTTTTTAAAACTTTAAATAAAAGTAAAATAATAGCAGTTTTTGAAAAAATCGCTAAGGAAACAAGCAACTAGCTATTAGAAAAAGTGACTTAGCAATAAACTTTTTTTAAATAATATAAAGATAAATATTGGATAAATTTGTCTTTCCTTATTAAATTTACAAAATTTAGTTTATTTTTTTTAAAATTTAAACTTATAATATACTCAATTACTATATTGGTTAGGACACTATATTATGGATATAAATTATGGATATAAATTCTAAATTAAAATTAAAGATTAAATCTAATAGAAAAGCTATTTTCGAATTAGATGCAAAAATTGAAGAAAATAGATCTAAAATTGAAGAATTAAGGTCTTCATCTGAAAGAGATAATGCTTCAATAGCTAGAAATTACACTGCTGCATTTTATGGGAATCATCATTTAACTAATAGAAATACAGAAGAAATTTTTAAAAATAGAATAGCCATTCTTAACAATATGGAAGTTGAAGGTGAGATTGAAGTAGGTTTTAGAGAAACCATGATTAATATGGCAAATATTGATTATTTCACTCATAGGGCAGAAGTTAATCAAGAGATAATTGATATCAATCAAAAATTATCCGAAGTAAATTCATTACTTATTGAAATAAACAGAGCAATCATGGCAAGAAATGAAAAATCAGTTAAATTTAATAGAAGAAATTTGGATATAAACAAAAGATTTTTAGATGGTGAATTTCACCCTTCCAAAGCTACCTTAACAGCAAATAATAAAAGATCTAAAGATAATGAAGAAAGATGTTTAAAACTATCTAAAGCTGCTGACAGAAATAAAAATAAAATTGAAAAATTAAAAAAACTAGGACAGGAAAATGCTGCTAATGTCTTAAAAAACTCAATTGAAATTTCAAAAAGAAGNAGTCAAATTACAGAAAATCAAGAAGAGGTAATATCTGACCAAAAGCAAATTGCCAGTACAATTTTTAATTAGTCAAATTATTTTATTTCACAATCAGAATTCAAATACTGATATAATATTTAATTTTTTTTCTTAATAATATTTAGTTTTTAAAAATACTAAACTTTTGGAATTACTAATATGTCTTATGTTTTAAAGACTGCTGAAAATTCAAATGACATAAAATTATCTCAATTATTTAGAAGCAAAATCTTTAGAAAGTCAAAAAACATATGTGATAATGATGAATTAGATCAGAGATGTATTCATTATCTAATTTTTGATAAATTCAATTCTTATAAATTAGTATGTGTTTTTCGTGTTTACCTTATACATAATACTAATCAACTTTGTAATTCCTATTCTAATAAGTTTTACAAACTTAATAATTTAAAAAAAATTCAGGATCCAATGCTTGAATTAGGTAGATTTTGTGTTGATCCAAATTATAGAGACCCAAAAATTATCATGACTGCGTGGTCTGCTATCAGAAAACTTGTTGAAAAAAATAAGATTAAATTTCTTTTTGGATGTTCAAGTTTTATTGGCACAAGTATTGATAGATATCTGGATTGTTTTAAATTTTTGAAAACAAAATATATAGCACCAAAAAAATATAATCTTTATGTAAAGGCACCTAAAGTCTTTAAATTTAATAATCTTATAAATTTAAACAATTTTTGCCTTAAAAAAGCGAAAAAAAATCTTCCCCCTCTTCTTTCCTTTTATTTGAATTTAGGTGGTTGGGTGTCTGATCATGTTGTTATTGATGACGATTTAGAAACTATGCATGTATTTACTGGGTTAGAAGTTAAAGAAATACCCGAAAAAAGACTTAAGTTCTTATATAAAATAAATTTAAATTAACTTTCCCACATAAATAATTAAGTAGATTTATAAATAAAATTTATGAAATAAAAAAAGATACTTCAATACTAGAGCACTATTCACTAAAAACTATGAAGAATTTTTAAGTATATATTAAAGTCTAATAAAAAAATCTTTAGAAATCATGAAGTAAAATAATTTCCGCTTAATGGCAAATAATAAGAGTTAATTATATCTATATAGCTTTACTTAATCTTTAAATTTTGCCAAGATTTAAAAAATCATTTATTGGGAGGAAATTATGATTTTATTTAAATTTTTGAACTTGAAACTTCGGTTATTAAGTCTGTCACTTCTTTTTGCATTTTTTTCATTTTCATTAAATGCTGCAGAATATACTGGCAGATTATCCATGCATTGGAATGATAAACATCATTGTACTAAGCACGCGCAAATGTTTGTTGACGAAGTTTTCGAAAAATCCAATGGAAGACTTAAAATCGAGGTTTTTCATTCTGGACAATTGTTTGGTATAAGAGAGATTATGGGAGGNATCACTTCAGGAGCTGTNGATTTAGGTGGCGTAGTAGGAGTTGTTGGTTTTCCAAAAATTAATAAAAACTTTAATGTTGCGACTATACCAGGTTTATTTGACTCTTTTGAACAACAACGAGAATTTTTTCAAAAGTCAGAAAAAGGAGCAGAAATTTGGGGTGATCTATTAAAGAAAACAAATTCTACATTGGTAATGTATAATCCTGTTGGACCTGTAATGACATTCAGTGGAGCTCGGGAATTGACTGGTGTTGATGCAATGAAAGATTTAAAAGCTAGAAGATTAATAGGTGCTGAAGAACCTATGTGGAAAGCATATGGTGCAAAAATTGTTGGATTAAAAACTAGTGAAGTTTATACTGCTCTTCAAACAGGCATGATTGATACAATAAATACACCTCCACAAAGTATTAGAGCATATAGTTGGTGGGAATTTTTAAAATTTGGTCAAAGACCTTATCAATATTTTGCAGATGCATATATAATGGCAAATAGTGACTGGTTTAATAAATTACCAAGCGATTTACAAAAAATTGTATTAGAAGCTGGCAAAAAATTTGGAGATGTTTCTACTGATAAAATTATTGGAGTAGGTGAAGAAGTAATTTCTGAATTTGAAGCTAGAGGTGGTAAAATGACAACTTTAACTGGAGCTGAAAAAGTTAAATTTGATAACCTTATGACAGAAAAAGTATTACCAGCCATGATGGATAAATTTGATGCTGATGCTCTAAAGGCAGCTGAAACTTTTACATCAAATTAAATCTATTTTAAATAAAATTATTCAATAATTACAATGAATAATATCCTTCTGCCATTGCAATTTATAAATGCAGTTTTAAGCAAAATTACATTTTTCATTGCAATGGCAATAGTTTGTATAATGGTATTAGCCTTATCAGCGAGTGCATTAACAAGGTATATTTCTGGTCATGGTTTTGACTGGTTTATAGAATTGCCTCCTGCTTTAGTAAGTTGGTTAGTTTTTCCTATGCTTGGTCCCTTATTAAAAACAGGAAACCATATAGAGGTTGATTTTGTAAGTACAATTATTTCCGCCAGGAAAATAAAATATATAAAACTTTTTGTATATTTAATAAGTTTAATTTCGTCATTTATTTTCTTTAAAGCAGGATTGGATGCAACAGTTTTATTTTATAACCTTGGCCAAATGATGGAACTAGAGATAGATGTTCCTATTTGGATAATGTTCTTATCATTTCCAGTTGGTTTTATAATAATGGGATTATTTTCGTTAGAATTACTCCTGCAAACATTAAATGAAATATACGAAGATAGATCTACTTGATGTTTACTTTTGCGTTAATATTTTCATTTATTTTGTTATTCTTGTCAGTACCAATTTTTTTAGTTTTTGGATTAGGTAGTTCAATTGCAGCTATTTGGGGATTGAATTTACCATGGTCTACACTTATCCAAATGGCCTTCGAGTCTATGAACAAACATGTTTTGATTGCAGTTCCATTGTTTGTATTTTCAGGAATGGTAATGTTAAGAGGTGGAGCTGCTAATAGATTAGTCAATTTTGCAACATCTCTAGTAGGACATTTGCCTGGTGGACTTGGAATTGCAATGGTTCTAGCTATGGGATTTTTTGCTGCTTTTTGTGGTTCAATCTTAGCTGCAATTACTGCAGTTGGAACTATTATGATGCCTAAAATGATAGAGGCAGGTTATCCTAAACCTTTTGTAATTGTTTTAGCCGCTTCAGCAGCTTTACTGGAAGCATTAATACCCCCATCAAATGCAGCTATTTTGTATAGTGCTTTAACCTATGTTCCTGTCTCGCAGACATTTGCAGCAGGTGTCATACCTGGTTTGATTTTGCTATTATTTATGATAATTCTTGTCTTATTCAAATGTCGAAACGTACAAAGATATAAACCTGCAACAAATTATGAAAAACTTGTACTGGGTATAAAAGCCTTTCCAGCACTATTAACTCCACTAATAATTTTAGGAGGGATTTATGGAGGTTTTCTAACACCTTCAGAATCCGCAGCTGTTTCTGGAATATGGGCAATTTTTATGGGTTTTNTTATTTATAGNGAACTAAAGATCAAATCTTTACTACAAAGTGTAAAAGATACTGCAATTACAACTGCTGTTATATTTTCTATCATAGCGATGGCAACATTCTTAAGTAAAGTATTTACTTATACACAGTTTCCTCAATTTATTATTAAATCAATAACAGAAATGGGCGTAGGTTTAAATTTCTTTTGGTTTGCTATGGCTTTAATATGTTTGATTTTAGGAACATTCATCGAAATTGTACCAGTTTTTTATCTTACAATTCCAATATTTACAGCGATTATTTTATCCTTTGATCAAAGCTTAATTCATCTTTATGTTGTATTTGTTGCCTTTGCTGGAATAGGCATGATTACACCACCAGTTTGTGTTGGTATTTATACATCAGCCAGTGTCATTAAGGAGAATCCTGGAAAAGCATTTAAAGAAGTACCATTATTCACAGCCGTAGGTATTTTGTATGGTATTATAATGATACTATTCCCAAGTTTATCAACATGGCTGCCAGCATATCTTTCGGGTTAAAAATTTTTTAACCAGATTTAGCCCAATCCCAATAAAGTTCTCTCGTTCGTTTTGTGATAGGCCCATTCTGATAATTGGTATCATTAAAGGCTTTTACTGGGGTTACTTTCATCATATTTCCAGACATAAAAACTTCATCAGCTTCAGAAACATCTTTAAATGATATTACCTTCTCATGGACTTTATAACCATCTGCTTTTAAATTCGAAATGTGCCTGTTTCTAGTAATTCCAGCAAGAAAAGTACCATTTGGTATAGGTGTAAAAACTTCACCATCCTTTACGATAAAAATATTAGCTGTAGCAGTTTCGGCAACATTACCCATTATATCAGCAACTAATGCATTGGAAAAACCCTTTGTTCTGGCTTCTGCTAACATCCTTGCATTGTTTGGATATAAACATCCAGCTTTTGCATTTACAACATTGTCTTCCAAAACAGGTCTTCTAAAACTTGTTGTTGTTAATGTTGCGGCTAAATTAGGATCAGCCATTGGAATGTCTTCTAGACATATTGCAAATCCTGTAACACCTTGCTTAGGAACTATTGCTAAATCTCCACCTTCAATTGCCCAATACATAGGTCTTATATAAATAGCCTGGTTTGAATTGTATTTTTTAATTCCATCCATAATTATATCAACCATTTCTTCTGAAGAAACAGTTGGAGTAATCATCATTGCTTCTGCCGAGTGATTTACCCTATCACAATGAGCTTTCAAATCAGGAGCTACACCATCTACATATCTTGCTCCATCAAAAACACTACTACCTAACCATGACCCGTGATCTGCAGCTCTCATTACATATTTATCTTGAGAATGCCATGCTCCCTCAAAAAAAGTTCTTACATTTAAACCAGTAGCCATATAAATTCCTATATAAAATAATAAATGTAACTAAACTTTAAAAGCCTAGTTACATTTATTCAATATGCGATTTAAAAAAAAGATTTAAAGGAGTTTACATATAATTTACATGTAAATCTTATCAGATAAACCCCAAATCAAAACTGCATTTACAACTGTAAAAATAGCAGGAGCTATATAACCTTCAGCTGTATATTTTACTCCTTCCATCTCAGCTACATCTGATTTAACTGAGATATAACCAAGAACTGTGAAAATTAAACTTTGTATAAAAAGTATGTTAAAAAATACCCATGTACCTTCAGGACCTCCACGATAAATAATATATAAACCCATTAAAAATGTAGTTAACACAAAGGAACCTGCTAACCTTGCTGGTAACAAAGCAGACCTATGGATTCCATATTTCTCCATAAAATTCTCAGTGTTTAAAACAGACTGGTAGGCATAAAATCCTCCACCTGCAAGATTTAATAAATAAAGTATAAATAAAAACCACCCGTTAAATGCCTCAATCATTTTAATTCTCCTGTAATTTTTTATTTTCTAAAATAATTAATATTCAATATAATAAAATTATATTAATTTATAGACAAGTTTTTACTATCATAACTTACCTAACGTCAATTATGACACTTTTTAAAAATAAAATGTTTAGCTTTATTTTACTCATTTTAATTATAATACCTTTATTAGTATTAGGATTTTGGGTTTTAGTACCAAAATTCTTAGAAACTCCAAAATTTACTATTCTGGAAAAAAATAAATACCTGCAAATTAGAAAATATGATGAAATGACTTTAGCTAAAATTATCACAAATGGAGAAAGATATGATGGATTAAGAAAAGGATTTATACCACTTGCTCGATATATAGGTGCAAAGGAAAGGGATGGACCAAAAATATCAATGACAGCCCCCGTTATGCAACAAAAGAAAGGATATAATAACTGGGAAATTTCTTTTTTTATGCCTTCAAAATTTAAGGAAAGTCAGTTGCCTATATCTAAAAATGATAAAATTGAAATAACAACAATTTCCTCATCAATTTTAGCTGTCATCACTTTTAATGGTATTGCAAACACAGAATTATTAGAAAAAAAACTTTCAAAATTAATAAAAGGAATTCAAGAAATAAACTATAAAAAAATTCCAGAGACTGAACCAATATATTCTTATTATAACGACCCATCTACACCTGGTTTCTTGAGAAAAAATGAAATAATGATACCAGTTGAAGCAGTAAAAAATAATTAATTTTAGAAAGTAATATCTTCACTATTTAAATTTTATTGATTTATTTTTTTCATATTATAATCTTTACTTATCGATTAAATTAGACACATCCTATTGATCAAAATGAATAAGTATTTTAGAGATAATCGTAAAATAAACCCAACAGAGATTTCTCTTAAATTAGAATCTAAAAATAATGAAAATAAAATAGAAATTGGCCCCACCAAACTTGCAATTTCAGAATGGGAGAAATTAAACTTAGAACTGCCTAACCTAAGTAAAATGAGGGAATATAGATGGAAAAGGCTAGTTCAGCATATTAATGAAAGAGAGTATGCAGGTTTATTACTATTTGACCCTCTTAATATAAGATATGCAACAGATAGTACCAATATGCAAATCTGGAATATGCACAACCCCTTTCGTGCAGTACTAGTGTGTGCAGATGGTTATATGGTAATATGGGATTATAAAAATTCACCTTTTTTAAGTAAATTCAATCCATTAGTCAAAGAACAAAGATATGGTGCTGATCTATTTTATTTTGCAAGAGGCGATAAATCAAATTTGGCTGCTGATAAATTTTCTAATGAAATCAGAGTATTATTATCTGAGCACTCAGGAAATAGTAAAAGGCTAGCAGTTGATAAAATCATGGTAAATGGATTAAAAGCACTAGAAGCGCAAGGTTTTGAAATTAAGGAAGGTGAAGAACTCACAGAAAAAGCACGTTCAATAAAAGGTCATGATGAGATATTAGCTATGAGATGTGCTTCTGCTGCATGTGAAAATAGTGTTTATCTAATGGAACAATTTGCTAGAAATAATGTCCCAAAAGAACAAGTGAGTGAGGATGAAATTTGGGCAATTTTACATGCTGAGAATATNAAAAGAGGTGGTGAATGGATAGAAACTAGATTACTAGCCTCAGGGCCTAGAACTAACCCTTGGTTTCAGGAATGTGGGCCAAGAATACCAAAAAATAATGAAATAATTGCATTTGATACTGATTTAGTTGGAAGTTATGGTATTTGTGTAGATATAAGTAGAACATGGTGGATTGGAGACAAAAANCCAAGGCCTGATATGATTTATGCTATGAACCATGGTTTTGAACATATTATGACTAATATGGAAATGTTAAAACCTGGAGTTTCAATGGAAGAATTAACTCATAAAGCACATGTACTTGATCCTATTTATCAAAAAGGAAAGTATGGGGTTCTAATGCATGGGGTTGGCTTGTGTGATGAATGGCCTTCTATTACTTATCCAGATGGATTTATAGAGGGAGCATATAATTATCCTCTAGAAGAAGGTATGGTGCTTTGCGTAGAAGTTTTAGTAAGTCCAGAAAACGGTGATTTTTCCATAAAATTAGAAGATCAAGTACTCATAACTTCAGATGGTTATGAAAATTTAACAAAGTATCCATTTGATGATAGACTTTTGGGAAATTGATAAATGGTATCAAAAAAAGTAAAATTTACAGAAATGAAGGATGGCGACAAAGAAGATTACCTATTATTGAAAGAACTTGAGAAATCATATGTTTCAATGACTTCTGATAGAATTATTGAGGAATTAAAAAGACAAGGTACAATTTCATTAGAAGGCTATCAAATAACTCGCTTAGAACATGGGCTTCAATCAGGCACCAGAGCTTTCAGAGATGGTGCTGATATTGATTGGATTATAGGTGCACTATTACATGATATTGGAGATGGTCTAGCCCCACAAAATCATGATCGAATGTCAGCAGAGGTTATCCGACCTTTTGTCAGAGAAGAAGTTTCATGGGTAGTTGAACATCATGGAATATTTCAAATGATTTATTATGCTCATCATTATGGATGGGATAAAAATGCTAGAGATAAATTTAAGGATAATATTTATTATAAATCATGTTCCGATTTTTGTGAAAGATGGGATCAAAGTTGTTTTGATCCGAATTATAATTATGAACCTATAGAATTTTTTGAACCAATGATAAGAGAAGTTTTTAAAAGGAAAGCTTACGATCCTGCAATTATAAAGTCTAACCAAGTTTTTGGATTACCTCTTATCTAACAATCAAATTTTTTTTAAACTATAACTTGTTAAAATTATTTTGAATTATAAAAATATCAGTCCTTCAGTGTTAAAGTTTATTGAAGAAGCAAACGAATTATTTCCTCAAAAGCCCTATGAGTTTGGAGCTAAAAAATCTAGAGAAATCTTTGCAAAACATTCTAAAAGTTTGGAACTTAAAAGAACTAAGGATATTTCAGTAATTAATGACTTCTTTCTATCTGATGGCAGAAAAATAAAAATAAGAATTTATACACCTAATAGTAAAAAGGTGAGTTCTTCAGGACTGATTTATATACACGGTGGAGGCTGGGTAATGGGGGATCTAGACTCCCATGACAAAGTATGCGTTGATTTATCAATAAATTGTAATATGAATGTAATCTCTATTGATTATTCTCTATCACCAGAAAATCCCTATCCTGTTGCTTTAAACCAATGCTTTTCTTTTTATTTAAAATATCTAAGTGGATCTAATTTATTTAAAAAACTGGATTTAAAAAATTTATTAATTGCGGGGGACTCAGCTGGTGGAAATTTAACCGCTTCATTAATTTTAAAAATTAAAAAAGAAAAATTGCTTTTACCAAAGGGACAAATCCTTATTTATCCATGCCTATCAACAGATTTTAATTCACCATCTTATAAAAAATTTTCAAATGCACCAATTTTAGATAGGAAGACAATGATTTGGTTTTGGGAAAATTATCTTGGAAAAATTAAAGAAAATCCAATTGCTGTTCCTGAATTAGAAGAAGATTTAACAAACATACCAGATACAATTATTTGTACCGCTGAAATAGACCCCTTGGCGTCTGATGGGATTAAATTTGTAAAAAAACTTAAAGATAATTCAGTTAATGTTAGCCATATAGTAGCAAAAAATTTAGTTCATGGTTTCATTAGGTTTAGGGAAAAAAATTCTCCATCTGAACACTATTTCCAATTAATTTGCAAAGAAATTATAAAAATAATTGAAAAATAATATTTTATTTAGTTTATATTCAAATCTGTAGATGTAATTTCAGATTCATAATTATAGATAAAAACCCCAGAAAAGTTACTTTCTTTATACACAAAAGTCTTTTTTAGATCTGAGAAAAAATCCTGTGAATTGTCTTCAAAATTCTTTAAATCCAGACTTGTTTCAAATTTAAGATGTATAGCAACACTTCCACATTGACCTATAGATATATTGAGAGAGCGTATATTAAATTTAATTATTTTTTTTCCTAAAGCTTCTGAGCAAAAAGTAGCAGCTACTTTTGCTTCACTTAATCCTTGAAATTTATAATTATAAATTTTTGCGTACATTGTTATTTTAACTCTGCAAACATNTTATCAATNAGNTTTTCAGCTTGGTTACCGCTGAGCTTAATTTTTTTCATGGGTTTAGTTCTTAATTTCATGTTTGACAATAATTCTCTACCTTTAGTAGAAAGTTCAACANNAGAACCCACTTTAACACAAATATCTTTCTCAATAAGTTTTAATGCATCACTTGAACTTACTTTTAAATTTGAAGTGATTGACATAAATGCTTCAAAGTCTTGTATAGACAGTTCATTATCATATTTTCTAAAATTTATTAACGAACTAAGTATCTTTTCAGAGGTAATTTCTTTTTGCTCAATTCTCAAATCCAATAATAAGGCGATATTAGCAGTAATTTTTTTTAACAAATCAACCTGATTAGTATCTAAGGATTTAGGAGTTTTATTTAGCATACATAAAGTACCTAAGGCATAATTATCTTTATTAATTACAGGAAAACCAGCATAACCTAGAGATCCAGTACCATTTAATATCTTAGGATGATTTTTCCAAGTAGAATCTTTGCTCAAATCCGTAATTAACAATGGTTCAGAATCTAATATTACATGCGAACAAACGTTTAACGAGTCTCGGGCATATTTTTGACCATTTCTATCTTCTTCATATCCCGTTGATGCAATTGGACATTGAAAATCTAAGTCATAAAGACTAAAACTGGCTTTATCAAAACCTGAAATATCCTTTGCCAAATCGGAATAAATTTGAAATAGTTCTGGTTCAGGGCTATCTATGAGACCAGTGCTTATTACTGTTTTAGCTCTTATTTCTTCATTAAACGGTCTCGGTGCTAATTCTAGTGACATTTAGTACTCCTTTAATACAAATAATTATTCAATTAGATGTAAATAAGTCAATACTCAGTTTCAAATTAAATAAATTACTTAAGGTAATCATTTTTTATAAATAAGAGCATTAGCAATTTTTTTTGCACTAAATCTAACAGGATCAGTTACTGGTAAGTTAAGTTTGTTCTCCAACTTACTTATTTCATAAATAGCAGAGGCATGGTCATAACCTCTTGTATCTAATGCAACAGCTTTAACTTTTGCAGTAGGAAATGAGTTTAAACCAGTAACAAGCTGTTCATTTAGACTAATTACTTGCTCCAATGGAGGTATTAATATTTTAGTTTCACTTTCAACAACTTTCAACCCAAGACGATGACAAAGCACTAAAGCTGTTGGACAACTTCCTCTCATCAGAGGAAGGGTAGCAGTACTGCCTGGATTTAATAATGAACCCTGCCCTTCAATGATTAAATATTCATTATTTTTGT
>FUFK010075695.1_pt1 | contig 20164 bp, 24 predicted proteins | sample 1021851 | NCBI WGS metagenome assembly FUFK01 (sample SAMEA51879418, study PRJEB19060) | metagenome
TCAGTTGAATTAATTAAAACAGAGACATCAAAAATTCTTAATTAGTTTAATTTACAAAAAAATATTTTAGACAAACCATAACTTTTTTCTTCGATTACATTTAGATACTTTGAAATCTTATCATTTGATTTTTTATTACGGTGAATAATAAATAATGATTTTAAATCAGCAACTTTCGATTTTTTAATTTGGTCAATTAAAACATTTATTTCTTTATCTTTGAATGGTGGATCTAAAAAAATAATATCAAATATAATTTTTTTAAATTCTAAGTTTTCTAAATTATATGCACTCTCATTATATATAGTAGTTCTCTTTTCTAATTTAAGATTAAAGATATTTTGTTTTAGAATTTTTAAAGAATTTTGGTAATTTTCAAAAAAAATTACATTATCTGATCCTCTAGATAAACATTCAATTCCAAAAGATCCAGTTCCAGAAAATAAATCTAATACTTTTGAATTAGTTATTTTTTTAGATACTTTATTTGAATGTTCTAAAATATTAAAAATAGATTCTCTAACAATATCTTTTAATGGTCTTGTTGATTTATCTAATGGAGTTAACAATTTTTTTCCTTTGAGATCTCCTGATATAATTCTCATTTATCTATAATTCTAAAACCAATATCTTTTCTATAAAAACCATTTTTCCAACTTAAGTTTTCTATTTCTTTAATCACAGTCTCTCTCGAGACTTTTAAATCATCTGAAATACCAACAAAATTAAGCACCCTTCCTCCTGTTGAGTAAACTTTGTTATCAATTAATTGAGTTCCAGCATGGTAAACAAATAAATTCTTATCATTTACAATTTGATCTAAATTTGAAATTTCAACATTTTCTTTATACTTATCTGGATATCCTTTCGAACAAAGAACAACGCAAATACTTTTTTTGTCCTCCCACTCTAATATATTATTTTCTAAATTCTCATCACAGCAAGATAAAATTAGTTCTAAAAGATCAGATTTTAATAAAGGTAAAATTGTTTGACACTCTGGATCTCCCATTCTTACATTATACTCAACTAGATATGGATTATTATTTTTTATCATTAGTCCAACGTATAAAAATCCCTTGTANACTGCACCCATATCATTAATTGCTTTAAAAGTTGGTTTAATTATTTTTTCAACAATTTTAGCATCTAACTCCTTATTTATAAGTCCAGATGGACAATACGCTCCCATTCCTCCAGTATTTTTACCATTATCACCCTCACCAACTCTTTTGTGGTCCTGAGCAGTGTTAAATTTTTTGAATGTTTTTCCATCAGATATTACAAAGTAACTCATCTCCTCTCCTTGTAAAAATTCCTCAACAAGAACTTGTTCAGCCTTACCAAATTTTCCATTAAAAATTTCTACAACAGCATTTTTTGCGCTTTCAGTATCCTCNCAAATATAAACACCTTTACCTGCCGCTAAACCATCTGCTTTGATAACAATTGGTTTATTNGCTTTTTCTAAATATTTGTTAGCAGCTTCAATTGAGTNAAAAACACCAAACTGAGCAGTTGGTATTTCATATTTTTCACATATTTTTTTTGTAAATATTTTTGAACCCTCAAGCTGTGCAGAAACTTTGTTAGGTCCAAATACTTTGATACCTTTATTTGTAAGAAAGTCTACAACACCCTCAACTAGTGGTTTCTCTGGTCCGACAATTACCAAACTTATATCATTTTCTTTGACAAATTTTTCTAATTTCTCAAAATCATAAATATCAAGCTTNACGTTTTCAGCNATTAAATTGGTTCCTGCATTACCTGGTAAACAATATAGTTTTTTNACTCTANAAGATTTTGATATATTAACTGCTAAAGCGTGTTCTCTTCCACCATTTCCAAGAATTGCAATTTTCATATTTTCAAATATATATCCTATAAATCATGAACAAGTTAGCAAAATTAAAATATCTTCCAAATAATTTTGAAGTTATTGAAGAAGGTGATTATGTGATTTGTGCAATTTCTGGAAAGAAAATTCCTTTAGAAAGTTTAAATTATTGGAATGTTGATGAACAAGANGCTTATTATTCTTATNTNGAGGCCTCAATTAAAAAGGAAAAACAATAAAGTAATAACTATTTTTTCCATCTATTGTGTGTCCATATCCATTGTTCAGGATTTTTTAATATCATTTTTTCCAAAATTTTATTCAAATGTATTGAAATCTCTTCGTGAGATTTTTCTGAATTAATTATAATAGGCTGAGAAACATACATTTTAAAAAAATATTTTTTTACCCTTTCAATATAAATGGGAACCAAGTCACATTTATATTTTTTTATAATTTGTGCTGGTATAGTTGTAGTAGACGCTAAATCTCCAAAAAAGTTTATTTTAATACCTTCAGTAACCCTTTGATCAATCATTAATGCAATTGAGTTTCCTTTTTTAAGATTTTCCAAAATTTGCCTGGTTCCTGANCTGCCTTTTTTAATCTGATTTTTACAAATAAAATTAGTCCATTATNTATTCCATGTTTTTATTTAAAAAAATGTTATTTAAAGGTCTATATATTGCAGCTAAATTAATACCTGATTTCTCAATTTGCATAGCCATTAACTCGAAATTACTAAAATGCCCAGAAATAAAAACAACTGGTTTCTTATTCTTTTTTATTTTTTCTAAATTATCAATTCCATCAATTGAAATATATTTAGATAGATTATTATTTCTAAAGTCTTTTAAAAATGGATACTCTGCTAAAATTCTTCCATAATTACCCAACACATTTTTTGCAAATTTATTTTTGGAAGTATCAATTGAAATTTTAGATTTTTCAATATTCTGAATAATTGATTTTTTTGTTCTAAATATATTGCCAAACGTACTACCGATATAAAATCCAAAGTTGGAAGAAATTCTATATCCTAATAAGTTACAAAGTATAAAAAAAAATCTTATTACAATAAATTCAATAAAATATAATATTTTTTTCATAATCTTTCTTCAAGAAACATTTTAAATTCACTCAAATTTTTTATATTTATTTTTATTTTAAGATGCTCAATGTTTTTCTTATTTCTTTTACTCAATCTCTTATAATCTTTTTCTGTGGTAATAATTTTTAATTTTTCAGAATATGCAATTTGTTTGATTTTATCAATTTCTTGATTTTCAAAGTTATGATGATCTGGATATATAAATTTCTTAGCTATTTTGAAATTGTATTTTTTAAGCGTGTATTCAAATTCTTCAGGGTTTCCTATACCGCAAAAATATAAATATTTTTTTTTTCTATTTAGTTTTTTAATATTTGTTGGAAGATAGTTTGAGCGAAAGATATGATTGTTATATTTTTTAAGCATTGAAAAAAGTTTTCTATTATTTTTTTCACCATTTAAAAAAATTGCACTATAATTTTTCAGTACCGATAAATTTTCTCTCAATGGTCCAGCTGGCAATAATAGTCCATTTCCAACACCATAACTCGAATTAAAACAAGCTATAGAAATATCATAACTTATAGTTTTTTCCTGTAATCCGTCATCTAGGATAGCAAGATTAAATTTTTTTGAATTTTCGACTTTTCTTAAACTTATTTTCCTTGCAGTATGACTTAAAAAGTCTCCTTGTGATGTGAGTAATTGTTTTTCGTCAAACTGATCAGAGTATTTTTTTTTAATAAATACAGTTCTGAATTTTTTTTTTAAAATGTTATTTATTTCAATACATAGAGAAGTTTTTCCTGTTCCACCAATATATATATTTCCTACACATATGGTTTTTATTTTATACTTTTTTTTTGAAAATAAATTTTTAAAAAAATTTACTATTAATGTAATTATTGAAATTGGAATTAATGATAACGAAATCAGATTAATATTATTCCAAAATAATGGTTTTCTGATCATGGTTTAAATAAATTTTTTAATTTCTAAAATATTTTTATTTATTATTTTATCGCCTAAATAATTTAATCTGTATTTAACTTTAGTATTTCCTGAATAATTAATCTTTTTAAGAATAAGTTTTTTCATATCTTTAATTGCATTGATTTTTCTTGCTATTTTTAAATTTTCTAACGTCTGATAAACCTCTTTAAAATTGTTAATATAAGGACCGTATAAAATATAATTTCCTTCTCGCGCAGGTTCTAATGGGTTTTGTCCACCATGCATGACCAATGAGCCACCAACAAAGGTTAATTTAGAAAGTGAGTAGAATTTCTTGGCATCTCCATATGTATCCACAATATATATATCACTATCTTTTTTTAGAATCTTAGATAACGTATGAAATTCAGAATTTAACCCAATCTTTGATAATTCATCAGCTATTCCACTTTTTCTGTCTATATGTCTAGGAATAATAATGGTTAGCAAATTTTTTATTTTTGTTTTTAATTCTTTGTGAACTTTACCAATAAATAATTCCTCATTTTTATGTGTACTCGCAGCACACCAAATAGTTTTTTGACTAAATTTNTTTTTTAATTTTATNTTATTGTAATTTGATAAATTGGTACCAAAAAATTTTATATTTCCTGCAATCTTAATATTTTTTGCACCCAGAAGTTTTAAATATTTTTTAGTTTCCGTATTTTGTGGCAAGGCTACTTTAATTTTTTCAAATATATTTTTTGAAAAAGTGGGGAAATATTTCCACCTTTTAAATGATCTCTCAGTTATTCTTGCATTTAAAAGAATTAAGGGAATTTTTCTCTTGTCTAGATTGTTATACATGTTTGGCCAAATTTCAGAATCTACAAATATAGCTAGTTTTGGTTTCCAATAATTAATAAATAACTTAGTGAAAATATTTAAATCAAATGGATAAAATTGGTGAATTGTTTTTTTAAATTTATATTTAGATAAAATATAAGACGAACTCGTAGTAGAGGAAGTAATTAATATTCTTTTAATTTTATTATTATTTTCAAAATTTTTAATTATTGGAATTATACTTGTAATTTCTCCAACACTAGCACCATGAAACCAAATTGTTTCATCAACATGGCTTTTTTTTGCAAAAAAACAAAACTTTTCCTTGAATCTGATTTTATCCTCTTTTCCTAAAAAAATTCTGATTGTTATAATTATTGGTGAAATTAATAATATTATTAATAAAAAAATATTATAAATAAAATACATCAGTGTTTGTTTATTTGCTTGTTGTAGAAGTTCTTATAAGTTTCAGATTTCTTTAATAGTTCTTCATGATTTCCTGAGTCTAAAACATTACCTTTATCCATTACATAAATTTTATCTGAATTCAGAATTGTCGATAGTCTATGTGCTATAACCACTGTTGTTTTATTTAATATTAATTTATCGAGTGCTCTTTGNATTTTCTCTTCAGTTTCAGAGTCCAGTGATGATGTAGCTTCGTCTAAAAGAATAATTTTGCTATCTTTCAAAAAGGCTCTTGCAATCGAAAGTCTTTGCTTTTCACCCCCAGATAATCTTACTCCATTTTCACCAATCATTGTTTGATATTTATTTTCAAGTTTTTCAATAAAATCTAAACACATGGATTGTTCTGCGGCTTTATAAATTTCCTCTTCTGAAGCATTAGGTTTTGCATATTTGATATTATTAAAAATTGTGTCATCAAATAGAGTTACATTTTGATCAACAATTGAAATTTCTTTTCTAAGTGAATGCAAATTTACATTTTTAATATTTTGACCATCTATTTCTAAAATTCCTGATTTTGGATCATAAATTCTTGGTATCAGACTTAATAAAGAGGACTTACCCGACCCACTTTGACCAACTAAAGCAGTCATTTTTTTTCCATTAATCTTTATATTAATTTTATTTAATACTTTGTTTTCTTGATTTGATGAATAGTTAAAATTTATATCTTTAAACTCNATATCTCCATTTTTAAAATCAATAATTGACTTATCTTCATTCGGATCAATTAAATTNTTATTATCAATTATTGGAAGTATTCGTTTTGCAGCTGACATACCTTGTCCAACACCCACATTNATTGTAGCAAGTGACTTTACAGGCTGATATGCCAACATCATGGCTGCCAAAAAAGAAAAAAAGTTATTTAAACTTAATTGTTCATTCATAATTAATTTACCTGAATAAAAAATTAATATAGCGATCATTATACCTGTAAGAATTTCCATTATTGGTGTTGCTCTGATAAATACAGTTGAAATTTTTATTGATTTTTCTTTTAAATCATTGACAAATTTTTCTGATCTTTTTTCCTCAAATTTTTCTCTTTGAAAAATTTTTATTATTTTATGATTTTTAAATATATCTATTAAATATTTATTTAGATCTCCTGATTTATCTTGAGCTTCTGTAACAACTTTACTAATCCTTTTACCTAATCTTTTTGCTGTTACCGANGCCAATGGAATCATAATTATNGCTATTAAAGATAATCTCCAATTTTGATAAAACATTACAGTAAGAAGCCCAATTAATGTCAGGCCATCTTTAAAGAAGTTTAAAAATGAAGTACTAAGCATCATCGTAATTTGATTAACATCAAAATTTAAATTTGAGATATATTTTCCTGTATGTTTATTTTCTATATATTCTGTATCAGCCTTTATGAATGAAGATAGCATATCGATTTGTATTTTTTTTTTGACTTCCTCAGCAACATTAATCATTAGAATTTTAGCCAAATAAAGCGAAATACCTTTAGTGGCAAAAGCTATAATAATAAAAAACGGAATTATTAGTAATAAACTCTGATCCCTATTTAAAAATATTTTGTCGATCGCTGGATCTAGTAACCATGCAGTTGCCGATGTACTTGCTGCTACTAAAATTGAAAAAAAAACTGCTAGAAATATTTTATTCAAGAAATTTTTTGTATAATCTTTGTATAGTCTTTTTAATATTTCAATACTGGTCATTTATAATATTTTTCCTATTAAAATATTTACGAATACAAGTAATCCAAAAAAATTATTACTTTTAAATTTTTTTAGACACTCTATTGGATTGGTTACATTAAGATTTTTTATTTGATAAACTATTAAGTGTAGAAAAATTACAATTAAACCTATGAAATATAAGANTTTAAAATTCATAAGAATTCCAATCGTTATTAATGAAAGAAAAAAAATTAAGTAACATAATGAAATAAATAGTTTTGGGTTATTTTTAAATTTTATTGAGGTAGATTTTACTCCTATAATCTCGTCGTCTTTTATATCTTGATATCCATAAATTGTGTCGTAACCGAGTGTCCAAAATATGGCCCCCACATAAAACAAAATTGGAACTATAGAAATACTGTTATTTATTGATATCCAAGCAAGAACAAGGCCATAATTAAATGTAATACCTAAAAATAATTGGGGCCAGTAAGTAAACCTTTTCATCAAAGGATAAGTAAATGCAAGCGGCATTGATAAAAGTGCCATCGATATTGTGAATATATTAAAATTGATTAAAACTAAAAATGCCAACCCGCACAAAACTGCTGAATATATAATTCCAAGTCTAACTGAAACTTTCCCAGATGCTATTGGTCTATTTTTAGTGCGTTCAACTTTTTTGTCGAAATTTCTATCTACTATATCATTTACTATGCATCCAGCAGATCTCATTAATATTGAACCCATTAAAAATAGAAAAGAATAAAAATAATATATTTCTAAGTCATAATTGAAATCATAAGAAATAGTTAGACCCCATAAGCAAGGCCAAAATAAAAGCATATAACCTATTGGCCTGTTTAATCTTGTAAGCTCAACGAATAATTTAAAGTTTTGCATAATAATTTACTTGTAAATAGCAAAGCAGAGTTTCATAATCAAATTGATTCGAATGAATATAGATTACACTGTAACTGCATTAATGTTTCCAGCAATACCTCTTATAATGAGTGTTTACAGCAATAGGTTTCACACCCTTAGTGGACTTATTAGAAAAATTCATGATGAATACGTTTTTGAAAAACACACCCCGCCAGAGTGGAAAGATCAACTTATCAACTTGAACAGTAGAATAGGAGTACTAAAGTTTGCCATTATGTCAGCGGCATTTGGTTTTCTATTTAATATGCTTACTGTGTTTGCTCTTTATTTAGACAGTTTAATTATTGCAAGAGTAATTTTTGGATCATGCTGTTTGTCCATGATGGTTTCAATTATTTTTTTTATAAGAGAAATACAAATTTCTGGAAAAGCTTTAAAACTTCATCTATCAGATATGGATGTACAATTTAAGGAATAATTACTGCTGGACCGGTGATCTTTCTTCCCTCTAAGTCCTTGTGAGCTTGTACTGCATCCTCTAATTTATATTTTTTATAGATTTCAATTTTTACATTTCCTGATGAAATTTGCTTAAACAACATATTAGCAGCCTCATGTATTTCCTCACTATTTGTAAAATATTGATTCATTGCTGGTCTTACAAAATATATACCTTTTGGTTGCAAAGATTTTGAAACAATTATTGGATCAAGTGCTCCAGATGCATTACCAAATGAAACCATGGTACCCCTTAATTTTAAACATTCAATTGATTTGTCGTAAGTTGATTTACCTACACCATCATAAACGACAGAAACACCTTTGCCATCTGTAAGTTCCATGACTTTTTTTGCAAAATCTTCTTTTGAATAGTTGATTACTTCGTCACATCCATACTTTTTTGCTATTTCTATTTTTTCCTGACTTCCAACTGTTCCAATAACTTTTAATCCTAAACTTTTTGCCCACTGACAAAAGAATTGTCCAACACCTCCTGCTGCTGCGTGAAATAAAACTGTTTCTCCCTTTTTTGGAACATATGTTTTGTGCAATAAATAAAAAGTTGTCATACCTTTTGTCATAGCACTCGATATAATTTCTAAATCAATATTATCTGGAACTTTAACAATATTTTTTGAAGGGTAATTTCTGTGAGTTGAATAAGAACCCAATGGAGCTGCAGCATAAGCAACTTTATCTCCAACCGAAAAATTAGAGACATTTGAACCAATTTCTTTAATTATACCTGCCGCTTCCAAACCAATTCCTGTAGGAAGTTGAAGAGGGTATAAACCTGATCTATGATAAGTGTCTATATAGTTTAATCCAATTGACACATGTTCTATCTGAACCTCATCAGCACCTGGTTTATCTAAAGTAATCTCCTCTAACTCTAGAACTTCAGGACCACCTGTATTTGTTACTTTAATTGATTTCATTTTTACAAAAGTAATTTTATTTTACAAATGTACCTTTATGATAATCCTCGACTGCTTGCAAGATTTCTTGTTTAGTATTCATGACAAAAGGGCCACCTCTTGCAATTTGTTCGCCTATTGGTTTTCCAGCAATCAGAAGGAACTTAGCATTAGTTGAGCCATAAACCTTAAGTTTCTCACCCATTTTTAAAAGAATTAGTTTTGAATTTTCAATTTTTTGATGCTGTTGATTCCCAATTTTTATTTCTCCTTTAATTAAATAAATAAATGAATTGTGAGTTGAGGGTAAATCAAAATTGAACTCTTTATCTTTATTTAATTCAATATCAAAATAAATAGGTTCAACATTATGTTTTTTTATAGGTCCCTCAGCTTTTCTAAATTTACCAGCTATGACTTTGACTATTTTTTCTTCATCTAGGTGAGTTTGCATCTGATCAGCATCTATGTAGATGTANCTAGGTTTACTCATTTTTANTTTAGCTGGCATATTGATCCATAATTGAAACCCATGTAACCTACCTTCTTTCATTGCAGGCATCTCAGAGTGAATTATTCCACTTCCTGTCTTCATCCATTGAACATCTCCTGCAGTCATTCTACCTTCACCACCTGTACTATCTTTGTGCTCAAAGTCTCCAGCTAACATATATGTTACCGTTTCTATGCCTCGATGAGGATGAGGCGGAAAACCAGCTATATAATCTTCACTATTTTCTGATCCGAATTCATCTAACATTAAAAATGGATCAAAGTAATTAGGCTCTACACCAATGCTTCTTTTTAATTTTACCCCAGCACCGTCAGATGCTGGTATAGGTTCGATAATTTGTTTAACTTCAATATTTGACATTTTATGTTTAGAATTTTTTATCTAAGCTAAAATCTTTAGTTCCATTTATGAAAATAAATAAAAACCCACCTGCTAAAGCTATATTTTTCAAAAATGATCCAAGTTGCATTTGGTCAGAAAAATCGTTGTGAAATATTACAGCTGTTGCAATACAAAATAAACTTAATAAACCAGCGGATATTTTTGCCTTATATCCTAGTATAATTAATATTGGTGCAATTATCTCAAGTATTATTGCTGGAATAATTAAAATTCCAGGCAATCCAAAGCTCTCCATCCACTCAATAGTTCCATCATAATTACCAATTTTAAAAAAACCATTGAGAAGGAACAATGCTGAAATTAAAATTCTTGCGATGAGATCTAGAATATTTGTCATAGTAATAAAGTAGTATCTTGCCTAAACAATATCAAGCAACTGTTTAAGATTATTTATTTCATTTTTTGGTGTGTAATCTAAATTATCAAAAATTGCATTGTTTCTATTGACCCAAATTGCGTTAAAACCGTAATTGCCACCTCCAGAAACGTCCCAAGTATTTGCGCTTAAAAAAGCAACTTCCTTCTCTTTAATGTTATATTTTTTAATTGGCATATCGTAAACTTTTGAACTTGGTTTAAAAATACTTACTTCTTCTACAGACATAATATCATCAAAAATATCATTGAGATTATTTCTANTCACTAATTCATCAAGAAGAGTAGGGGTGCCGTTTGAAAGTATTGACAGTTTATAATTTTTTTCTCTCAATAATTTCAGGGTTTCTTTTACCTCAGGGTATGGAGATAAAATTTTGTAAAGATCCAATAATTCAGTTCTCATATCTGGATTAATATTGAAAACTTTCATTGATTTATCTAGGCTATCTTCTGTTACTTTCCAAAAATCTTTATGCCTGCTCATTAAACTTCTAAGCCAAGTGTATTCTAANTGAGTAGTCCTCCAATAATTTGAGAAATTTTCCCATTTAATACCAATTTTATCTTTACACTTTTCAGCTGCAGAATTTACGTCAAATAGAGTTCCATATGCATCGAAAATTATTGCTTTAATATTTTTCATAAATTACTTTCTTGATATGAGTAATATTAGAATATTTTTCTCTGAAAGTTTATCTCTTAATTTAACTTCTTCACTTGCTAAACCACAATCACATTATTTGACGAAAGTCATGCGAGTGAAAATTGGAGAAAATTTTTCTTTATTTAATAAAACTGGTGAATGGTTAGCCAAAATAGACAACATTTATGATGGAAAGGTAGAATTTAGCATTAAGGAACAATTAAGAANNAAAGAAAATNCNCTGGATATTTGGTTAGCATTTTCACCTATTAAATCAAATTATTCAAATTTTATGATTCAGAAAGCTACAGAATTAGGAGTTACAAAATTTTTCCCTATAATTTTTGATAGGACAATTGTTAGAAAAATTAATTCTGAAAGATTGGAAAAAATAATAATAGAGGCAACAGAACAGTCAAATAGATTGAACCCTCCATATTTAGAAAAAACTCAAAATTTGAAAACTTTTTTAGAAAAAAATCAAAGTACAATGGATCTAATTTTTACAGATCTTAATTCTAACAANAAAAAAATCGAANTAGATAAAAAAAGNAAAAAACCTTTGTGTATTATAATAGGACCCGAAGGAGATTTTTCNGAGAAGGAAAGAGAAGCTATTTTAAATTTTAAAGATGTAAAATCAGTTAAGATCAATGACAATATATTGAGGTCAGAGACAGCAGTTATATCTTCAATATCAATTCTTAATTATATCTTAAATCTATAAATATTTATTTATCAATTTGATAGATTTTTTAATGTCGTCTCTGTGAGAAATCTTGGCAATATATTTTCCATCTTTTAAAAGTATNACAGGTGAACTATGATCAATATTATAATCACCATTTTCAAAAAATATTTTTTGGCTAATTATNCCCCAAGATTGTGAAAGTAAAAAAATTTCGCCTGGATCTCCAGTAATTCCAACAAATTTATTATCAAAATTGCTAAGATAATCTTTTACTACTTCAGGAGTATCTCTTTTAGGATCAACGCTAATAAAAAATACTTTTATATTTTTTTTTTTATTTTTCTTAATTCTATTCATAACTATATCCATTTTATTTAATGTCATTGGACATATGTCAGGACAATTTGTAAAACCAAAAAAAATTGCAGTCAAAGGTCCGTTAAAGGACTCTTGAGTTATTATATTATTGTTCATATCTTTAAGCTCAAAATCTGAGCCCTTGAATGCTGCGACTGATTGATCTTTTTGTTCTTTCATTGATAAAAAGACAGGAAGCATTAAAAATAAGAATATAGTTAAGCATCCTGTTAATACCGCAATGGAGGTTTTTAATTTCATTATTGTAAAATTNTATATTCGGACTATATAAATAATATGTCTTTGATAAAGAAATTATTTGGCGCATTAACNGAGAAACCTTGGGAACAAAATCAAGCAGTAATAGATAGTGGTCACTCGGGCAAAACATTTGAAATATCAAATCAAATGTCTGCGGTAATAATTATATTTGGAGTAAGTACAACATTATTTAGTCTAATTTTCACTGGTTATCTTTATTCACTTCCACCTGAACAGGATACGACTTTTATTCTTAAAACAAATTTGCTTTGGATAAATACATTAGTTTTAATTTTAGTAACAATATTTTTTAATAAGATAAGTAAAGATTTAAAAAATGGAATTACAAGTTCAATAAAAAAGAATTTAATTTATGTTGGTGGACTAAGTTATATATTTTTATTTCTTCAATTAGCTCTTTGGTATCAATTAATGCAAACTGGAAATTTTGTTTCAACAAATACTTATTTCTCATCTTACTACTTCTTCACTGCACTNCATGGTATTCATTTATTAGGAGGACTCTTTTTTTGGGGNAAAGTTAGTTCAAGAATTTTTAAATCAGAGGAGAGTGAATACAAAAAAGAAGAAAAAAGTATTAATGCACTTTCTTTATACTGGTTATTTTTATTTATTGTTTGGTTAGTATTTTTTACAATAATGTTTGCGTACAATGATACTGTAATTGAATTTTGTAAATCTTTGATTGCTTAGATTAATTCTAAAGAAATAAAACTAACACAGATCCAAACACTGCAATAATTATTAGCAAAATGTTTACTGATCTAAGATATTTCTTCGTTTCAGGTTTAGCCTCTCCTTTTGAAAATCTTCCAGCTCCTAAAGAAATTACAAAATAGAATGCTAGAACTAAGACAAGTATTGTTATTAAAATACCTAATTTACCAAACATAAATATATTGATTATATTAGTATAATTAATATGTTTTATGACATTTTGTCATAGGTATTTATAAAATTATTATTCTATACAGGCACTATGCATGCAGGAATTATATTTTTACTAGTCATCNTCGGATCGATACTATTTCATATCTTTACACCTTGGTATTGGACAGACATAGCATCTAATTGGAAAGGAATGGATGATACAATCACACTTACTTTCTGGGTAGGTGGAGGAGTTTTNGTNGCNGTTTGTCTATTCATGATNTATTGCGTTTTTAGATACCAACATAAAGAGGNTAGAAGAGCAGAATATAAACCTGAAGACAAAAAATTAGAAAAAATTTTAACNTGGGCAACAACATTAGGAGTTGCTGCTCTGTTAGCGCCTGGACTTATAATNTGGAATCAATATGTAAATGTNCCAAANAATGCAATCGAAGTTGATGTAATGGCATGGCAGTGGGGATGGCAGTACAGATTACCAGGTAAAGATGGAAAATTAGGAACAACTCAAGTCAGGAACATCGCTGATAATAATCCGTTTGGCATCAATCCAGATGATCCATTTGGTAAAGATGACATAATGGTAGAAAGTGATGTAATAAATTTAGAAAATAATAGACCTGTAAAAATTTTATTAAGATCTGTAGATGTACTTCATAACTGGTATGTACCTCAGTTCAGAGCAAAAATGGATGCTGTGCCTGGGACAGTAACTTTTTATTGGTTTGAACCTAACAAAGTTGGAGAATATGAAGTTTTATGTGCAGAGTATTGTGGAGTTGGACACTATGCTATGAGAGGTGGTGTTGAAGTTCAGGATAAAGCTGATTACGAAGCTTGGTTAGGAGAGCAAGAAACTTTTGAACAATTATCTGCTAGATATGAAAAATTAAACGTAGATGGGAACAAATTAGCTAAAAAATAACAATTTAATAATTTAAAAAAATATATATATAAAGGATAAAAATTATGTCAGACGAATACGATAATAATAAATCTTATCAAGCACAATCATCAGAGGTAATGGATGGTTCAACAGGTTCAGTGAATCCTGACATAGATTATGTAAGACCTTCAGAAGTCGGTGAACAAGAATTATATCATCCTCATAGTTTTATTGAGAAATGGGTATTTTGCCAAGATGCAAAAGTAATCGGTGTGCAATATTTTTTAACAGCAGTATTTACAGGNGTTGTAGGATTAATTTTATCTTGGTTAATGAGACTTCAGCTAGGTTTTCCTGAGTTAGCTGGTTTCATGACTGCAGAACATTATTATCAATTCGTAACCATGCATGGAATGATAATGGTAGTTTATTTTTTAACTGCACTATTTCTTGGAGGATTTGGAAATTATTTAATACCATTAATGGTTGGGGCAAGAGATATGGTTTTTCCATATGTAAACATGTTAAGTTTTTGGATGTTCTTTGTTGCCGTTGCAGTTTTGATGGCAAGTTTCTTTGTNCCAGGTGGNCCAACAGGAGCTGGATGGACTTTATATCCTCCTCAAACAATTTTAGAGGGTACTCCTGGAGCAGGTATGGGAATTTTATTAATGCTTATTTCTTTATCTCTTTTTGTAATTGGATTTACAATGGGTGGACTAAATTACATGATTACAATTCTTCAAGCTAGAACTAGAGGAATGACATTAATGAGAATGCCCCTTACAGTCTGGGGTATATTTACAGCTACAGTGCTTGCAATGTTAGCATTTCCAGCATTATTGGTAAGTGCNATAATGATGACTTTAGATAAGGTTTTACAAACTAGTTTCTTCATGCCAACAATATTAAAGGCTGGTGAAGTTCTAGAATATGGTGGTGGAAGCCCAATTCTTTTCCAACACNTGTTTTGGTTCTTTGGACACCCTGAGGTTTATATTGTTGCGCTTCCTGCTTTTGGNATAGTTTCAGATTTAATTTCTGTTCATGCTAGAAAAAATATTTTTGGATATAGAATGATGGTGTGGGCAATTGTTGGAATTGGAGCATTAAGTTTCTTTGTTTGGGCACACCANATGTATGTAAGCGGAATGAANCCTTGGTTTGGTTTCTTCTTTGCAACAACTACATTAATTATTGCNGTTCCAACAGCCATGAAGGTTTATAACTGGATACTAACTTTATGGAGAGGAAATATAAGAATAAACGTAGTTATGTTGTGGTGTTTAGGTTTTATAGTAACATTTGTTAATGGTGGAATTACTGGAATATTTTTAGGAAACGTATCAGTTGATGTTCCATTATCAGATACTTATTTNGTGATAGCGCACTTCCACATGGTAATGGGTATTGCACCGTTNATGGTAATTATGGGTGCAGTTTATCACTGGTTCCCATTAGTTGCNGGNAAAATGTTAGACGAAGGTCTTGGAAAATGGCACTTCTGGATTACTTTCTTAGGTGCTTACTCCATTTACTTCCCGATGCACTATTTAGGATTTATTGGAGTTCCAAGAAGATATTTTGAAATGTATGATAGTCCATATATGACATCAGCAGTAGGAATGAATGAATTTATTAGTATTGCAGCATTCATAGTTGGCGCTGCACAATTTATTTTAATCTTCAATATAATTAAAACATTAAAAACAGGTAAAAAGGCTGAGCAAAATCCTTGGAAAGCTAATTCACTAGAATGGTACACTTCTACTGTTCCACCAGAACATGGTAATTTCGGTGACAGACTTCCGGTTGTGCATAGATGGCCATATGACTTTAGTGTTCCAGGAGCTAAGGAAGATTATATTCCACAAACCACTGCTCCGAGTGAAGTAATACATACAGAAGTAGAAAAAACATAAGAGAAATAAATGTCTGAACCAAAAATAGACGGCTTCGAACTTAAACCAGGGTTTAAGGGAATGGCGTCTGACACAGCGTCAGACCAAACAATGTTCAAAGGTGTACATTGGGGTAAAGCCATGATGTGGATCTTTCTATTAAGTGATACTTTTGTTTTTAGTTGTTTTTTAATTTCATACATGAAAGGAAGGGGTTCAACTCCTGTCGAGTGGCCAAACCCTAGTGAAGTATTTGCACTTGAAGCATTTGGTGTACCTGTTCCGTTATTACTGATTGCTCTTATGACCTTTGTCTTGATCACCAGTAGTGGAACAATGGCTATCGCTGTTAAATATGGATACGAAAAAAATAGAAAAATGTGTGGATGGCTATTATTGGCGACTGCGCTCGGCGGTTTAACTTTTGTTGGAATGCAGGCTTATGAGTGGTCAAAATTAATTCATGAAGGTGTNAGACCTTGGGAAAATCCATTTGGAGCTGCTCAATTTGGATCATTTTTCTTTATGATAACTGGTTTTCACGGCTTCCACGTATCAATCGGAGTAATCTTTTTATTTATATATACNTATAAAGTGTTTGCTGGCCACTACGAAAAAGGCAAAAAAGGATGGTTCACAAAATTAAAGGGCGATTATGTAGAAATTGAGATTTTAGGTCTTTATTGGCACTTCGTAGATCTTGTATGGGTTTTTATTTTTGCATTCTTTTACTTGTGGTAAAATAAATTATGGAAAATACAAATAATATTGAAAAAACAGANAAAAAAGAGGAAGCTTCCACACATAAAATTGGAATTTATCTTTGGATTTGGACTTTGTTATTCGTACTCAGTTTTTTTTCTTACATGGTCGACTGGTATCAATTCCAAGGAATGCTNAGATGGTCATTAATATTATTCTTCATGTTCTTAAAAGCCGGNCTNATAATGGCATTTTTCATGCACCTGTTTTGGGAAAGATATGCATTGGTAAANGTTCTTTTATGGCCAATGACGGCTATAGCTTGCTTCATATTTTTAATGGCAGCTGAATTTCAGTATACATTATTTTCAAGATTATTTTATTTTGTNGTTGGAGGTGGAGCTTAAAATGGATGCNTACGGTTATTTAGCTTTCTTTTTAATACTTTTTGTAATTTTTATTTATATTGTGTGGTTTGGTTATTCAGTAAAAGTTGAAAACCAAAAAGAACAAGGAGATAAAGTCTCTATAAATCCTTATGATCAAATACCTTTGCGTAGAAGATTAATTGATAAGAAAAACAGCAAAGTAGGAATATTTGATCTTGGAAATCATATCTTAATAGCGGGTGTTATATTACTTGTAATATTTGTTTCACTGAATGTTGAGTAGTAGTGACCACAAATACAATTAAAAAAAAATCAGTTTCAATAAGTTTTTTATCGTACTTTAAATATCTNTTATTATTAATGAAGCCAAGNGTAATGTCTTTGGTTATNTTTACNTGTGCTGTTGGGTTGTTAACAGCTCCTNTTTCAGTTTCATTTCTAAATTCAATAATTGCAATTTTTTTTGTTACTATGGGTGCAGGTGCTGCGGGTGCTCTAAATATGTGGTATGAGGCTGATCTTGATAAATTAATGACAAGAACTTGTCTTAGACCAATTCCTACTGGAAAAGTAAACAGGGAGCATGCTCTTTTATTTGGTACATTGCTATCAGTTATTTCTGTAGCNGGACTTTATTATTTTTCAAATTTAACATCAGCTATACTATTATCTGTAACCATAGCATTTTATGTTTTTGTTTATACAATTTGGTTGAAAAGAAAAACCCCACAAAACATTGTTATTGGAGGAGCATCCGGCGCATTACCACCAGTTATTGGTTGGACAATAGCTACTAACTCGCTAACGTTTGAACCAATAACATTTTTTTTAATAATATTTTTTTGGACTCCATCTCATTTTTGGGCTCTTAGCCTTTATAAAGCAGATGACTATCAAAAAGCTAAAATCCCAATGCTACCGATTACTAATGGAATTGAAGAGACAAAGAAGAATATANTTGTTTATTCATTAATAATGTTACCGATAGTAATTTTGCCTTATTATATCGGGTTTGTTGGTGAAACATTTCTTATTGTTTCTTTATTACTGACATTTTATTACAACTATGTCTGTTACGATCTTCTTAAATTCAAAAAAAACAAATTTGAAATTAAGAAGGCTAAAAAGGTATTTTCTTACTCAATTTTTTACTTATTTTTGCTTTTTGTCTTATTTTTGGTAGACCAGATCATAAAATAAATAATCCTATTTATTTTATAGGAAAATGGTAAAAAAAATTCATGAAGTATGTAAGTACAAGAGATAATTCTAAAGAATATAGTTTTGAAGAGGTTTTCATCAAAGGTTTAGCTGATGATGGGGGACTTTATGTGCCTACATCTTTAAAAAAATTCAGCTCAGATGAATTGTCAGAACTTAAAAATCTTAATTACAACGATTTATCTACTGAAATAATAAATTTGTTTTCATCTGATTTTATATCTAAAGAAGATCTTTCTGAGTTAATTGAAAAATCTTATTCAACTTTTAGAGAAAAAGAAGTTATTAAAATCTCAAATCTTGGTGATCTAAAATTGTTAGAACTTTTTCATGGACCAACACTAGCTTTTAAAGATGTTGCTATGCAATTTATTGGTAATTTGTATGAATATTACTTAACTAAAAATGATAAAAAAATTAACATTGTTGTGGCTACTTCAGGTGATACAGGGGCAGCTGCTATTGATGCAATTAGAGGTAAATCAAATTTAAATATTTTCGTTTTACATCCTAATAATAGAATTTCACCAGTTCAAAGAAAATTAATGACAACAGTTGAAGATGAAAATGTTTTCAATATCGCAATTGATGGAAATTTTGATGACTGTCAAAATATTGTTAAGCAAATGTTTTCAGATTTAGATTTTTCAAATTCAATCAATATGTCAGGGGTTAATTCTATTAATTGGGCAAGAATTATAGCTCAAGCTGTTTATTATTTTTATACTTATTTTAAACTTGATAGTGACAANCCAATTTCTTTTTCAGTACCAACAGGAAACTTTGGAGATGTTTTTGCAGGTTATCTTGCAAAACAAATGGGATTGCCCATAGATAAACTTATTGTTGCAACTAATGAGAATGATATTTTGCATCGAGCAATTTCTAAAGGTGATTATATTTCAAAAAAAGTTAAAGAAACACTTTCTCCAAGTATGGATATTCAGTTAGCAAGTAATTTTGAAAGATTAATTTATTATGTGAATAATTCTAATTCTGGCATTACATCAGATATAATGAAAAAAGTTAAGAATAATGAATATAAAATAGAAAAATCAAACTTAGACATTATCCAAAAAGATTTTATTTCAGAAAGTTGTGATGAAAATGAAACTTTAGAAATTATTAAACAACATTTTGACAAAAGTAGTGTCATATTAGATCCTCATACTGCAGTTGGAGTAGGGGCTGCAAATAAGCTAAATTTTAGTGATTGCGTAGTTTTATCTACTGCTCATCCATGCAAATTTCCAGCTGCTACAGATAAGGCTATAAATAAACATGAAGAACTACCTAAAGAGCTACAATATGTTCATAGTAAAGAGGAAAATTTTCAACTATTAAAAAATGATACAGAGGCAGTAAAAAATTTCGTTAAAAGTAAATTATGAAGCTAAAAGTTAATGACCAAATTCCAGATGNAAAAATCTTCCATTTAGTTGATGGTGAACCCAAGGAACAAAATATATCTGAGGTATTAGGATCAAAAAAAATAATATTATTTGGTTTGCCTGGTGCATTTACAGCTACATGCTCTAAATTTCATTTACCAGGTTACGTTAAAAATGCTCAACAAATCTTAGATAAAGGTATTGATAAAATATTTTGCNTAGCTGTTAATGACCCTTATGTAATGAATGCTTGGGGTGAGGCGAATANTATAGGAGAAAATATAAATATGTTAGCTGATCCTTATTTGTCATTTACTAAGCTTATTGGTGCTGAAGTTGATAGAAACTCAAAAGGTATGGGAATGAGATCAAGCCGTTATGCAATGGTTATAGAAAATCTTCAAG
>FUFK010066425.1_pt1 | contig 20161 bp, 24 predicted proteins | sample 1021851 | NCBI WGS metagenome assembly FUFK01 (sample SAMEA51879418, study PRJEB19060) | metagenome
ACAGTAGATGAAGGATACGAACCGATAGAAACTATATTTTCGTTGCTAGATGATTGATGATGATTCCCTTTTTCAAGCGAATTAGGTGCTTCAGACTGGTTTGTTGCTATCGGCGAGCACGCCGAAATAATAAAAATTGTCAGCATGAACAAACTCAACATTCGTGCATTAGTAGCCCTGCCCATGGTTGATAGAGAAGATTCAAGCACAAAAGAGTTATGCTGAGAAAAATGGAAATTGTCAATAGCCTAGTGGCGTAACAGTAAACATGGACAGCGTTGAAATGCTAAAAAAACAAGCCGGGGTTGCAGCATGTAGATTTGTCAAAGATGGCATGAAGGTAGGTTTGGGAACAGGTTCAACCGTCAAATATACAGTAATCGAGTTGGGCCGTAAAATTAACGATGAAGGCCTCAAAATAGTTGGAGTTCCCACTTCGCTAGCAACTGAAAAGTTAGCGATAAAGGTCGGAATACCACTCATGGAGTTGTCTGAATGTGAAGTATTGGATATTGTTATCGATGGTGCTGATGAATTTGACGGTGAATTTAATCTAATCAAGGGTGGAGGTGCCGCACTTTTGAGAGAGAAAATTGTGGCACAAGAATCCCTCGCGATGGTAGTTGTTGCTGATGAAAGGAAAATGGTTGACACCTTAGGAGCCTTTCCATTACCTATCGAAATTACTCCATTTTCACATCAATCAACCATTCGTCGGCTGACTAAACTACTGGATTGCAGAGTAAATTGCCGAATGGCTGGAGATAACCCAGTCGTTACTGATAATGGAAACTACATCGCTGATGCACATTGCGGACCAAAATTAGACCAACCAGAAAAGCTTGAGGGTGAAATCCTAAAAATTGCGGGTGTTGTCCAAGTTGGATTATTCAACAATATGTGCGATGTAGTAGTATTAGCAAAAGATTCTGGAGTTGAAACAATTATTAATCCCAATGGCAGAATTGCCCAATAGCAATTGAGCAATCAATGATTAAATACAAAGTGTGGCAGGCAAGGTTGGGCCTGTAGCTTAGTCAGGTAGAGCGACGGACTCTTAATCCGTCGGTCGCGGGTTCGAACCCCGTCAGGCCCGCTAATCTGCTACCGCAATCACCGATTCCAACTTGATCATACCAAAATTGTGTGAATCATTACTAGCAGTTGGATCAGGATTATCACCCTCAACAAATAATCTACCATCAGTGACCCTTTTGACTCGCTTGGCAGCTATCACATTATTATCAAAAGGATGACGGAATACTACTATTTGTCCATGCTTTATTTCTTGACCTTGATATGATGTGCAGACAATTTCTTGGCCCTCAACTAACGTAGGCCACATGCTGTTTCCACGGATGGTTACGTGAAGTTTCTCCATGCAATCAGCTTGCTCTAATCCAAGGAACTTCTCTTCCCTTGACTGCCCAAAACATGTTGTGAATGCCTTCAACTGCATCCATCAACTCCTGAGCGTGCTGAGCGGAAACTTCGACTTTACAAGCACTACAAAGCTTTGCGGCATTCCAAAATGTTTCATGGAGATTGGGATTGGCTTCAAGATGTATTGGCTTGAAAAAATCAGTCCACAAAATGAGTAATTCATCTTTACATTTCTGAGCTTCTTCTTCTTTAATTGCCGCATACCTACTCATGGTGTTAAGATATGCCGCTGAACCACTATCAGCAGAGTGGTTTTCTGCTAGTGATAACATTTTCTTGGTCATTGATTGTACTGCTTCTGCCGCGACTCTAGCGCTTGCCGGGTCATAAACTCCACATGGTCCATCACAATGTGCACTTGCTTCAATTCTGTTCATAGNATANCGAAGAGGTTACGACTTATGAATATGTGGTATTATTTGACAACAATTGTGGTTCCAGCTTCACCCCTCAGTGATTTCAAAGCATCACCCGGTTGACATAATATTGCTTTTAGTGACGGATTATGCAGTGTAGCTTCCATTAAACTACCTATCTTCGGGGCCATTGAACCCTTGGGAAATTCTCCCTGCGCTAAGTACGCCTCGCACTCATCGAGTGTCAATTTCCTGTGTGAGATCTCTTCCGAGGTTCCAAATCCAGTTTTAACAGAATCAATCGCGGTTGAGATAATTAACGCATCAGCATTCAATTTTATGGCTATAAGTGCCGATAATCGATCTTTATCAATAACCGCAGGAACACCGACATAGTGATTATTTTTCTTGACAACAGGGATTCCGCCCCCACCACCACAAATTACCACCGCTCTTAATTCAACTAATTTTCTGATAACCTCAATATCTAATACGCTCATTGGTAGTGGGCTTGCAACTACCCTTCTTGGACCGTTTACTGTTTCAGCAATATCCCAATCAACGCTCATTACCACCTTGTCGGATAATATCGGTCCAACCGGCTTGGTAGGTAGGTTAAATCCTTCATCGTTAGGATCAACTTCTACCCTGGTAATAATCGATGCAGTTCTTTCTGGTCTTCTTCTTTTTAGCAAAATCGAATCCAAATTTATTGCCAATGAATGGCCAATCATACCCTGTGTTGCGGAAACCCAGTCATCCATAGTGTGGCTCAAGTTTTCATCTAACTGCATTAGATGACCAACTTGTGGTCCGTTGCCGTGGGTAAGTACAACACCCCAACCCGATTCAAGCAAATCGACCACGTCACTCATGACTTTTGCCAAAACCTCTGATGATTCATTGGAGGCGGAAACCATGGGATTTTGCAGAGCATTACCTCCAATTGCATAGACAACTGTTTTGGGCATTATTGGTAAAAATGACGACATAAGTTTGAGGTTTTCCATAGTTTGTTTAACAAAATGGTAATTTAGATACCAGTGTAGAGATGCGAGATTTCAATTACAGGCTCTGCTACGGGGGGCTGGTGACGAGATGAAGACGATTTGGATTTCTGATATCTTGGATGGCAAATATGACGGCCAAAGAGTTGAATTAAAAGGCTGGATAAAACGTTCACGTGGTTCTAACAAAATTCGATTTATCGTCCTAAGAGATTCAACTGGCTCTATTCAATGTGTTGCCAAGCGAGAGACAATTGGTGATGAATATTTTGAAAACATTAAATCGGCATTGATTGAGTCATCGCTAATTTTACACGGCATGGCAAATCCTGACGAAAGAGCAGATGGAGGATATGAAATCATTGTTGATGAAGTGGAGATTGTTGGACCGGTAAATCCTGAAACACCTTTCCCAATAACTGAATCTGCAATGGCTGCCGCTGATGGGGGAGAGACAGAATTCTTACTAGACAATAGACACTTGTACCTAAGAACCTCAAGAATGACAACAATGCTCAAACTTAGAAGCTCGGTCTTTGGCGCAATACACTCGTATTTCCGTAATCAGGATTTCATTGAGTATCAAGCGCCTAATTTCGTCGCNGGTGCTGTTGAAGGCGGCTCAACACTNTTTGAAGTACCATATTTTGGAAGAAAAGCATACCTGACTCAATCATGGCAATTGTATGCTGAAGCAGCTATGCCTGCGCTGGAAAAATTATACACTATTGCACCATCATTTAGAGCAGAAAAATCAAGAACAAGGCGACACCTTACTGAATTTTGGCATGCAGAAATGGAAGTCGCATGGGCAGATAACCAAGAAATTATGACATATGGCGAGGGGGTTGTCCGTAAAATTGCATCAACCTTACTGGATGAAAGGAGTGCTGAATTGGAATCACTCGGAAGAGATTTAGAGGTGATAGCTAAGTATGCTGATTCAAAATATCCGCGAATTAGATATGATGAGGCGGTTGAAACATTACAAGGCATGGGTGTTGAAATTGAATGGGGACAAGATCTAGATTACTCTAAAGAGAAAGTCCTAACCCAAGATTTTGATGTACCTCATTTCTTGACCCATTATCCCAAAGTTGCTAAGCCATTTTATCACAGAGTTGACCCCGAAGACGGAAATTATGTCCTTTGCCATGACCTACTTGCTCCTGAAGGCTATGGCGAAATAATTGGTGGAGGAGAGAGAACTTGGTCCGAAGAGGAAATTCTAGCAAGAATTGACGAAGAGGGGACTCCGAGGGAGCCATACCAATTTTATATCGACACACGAACCTACGGGGGAGTGCCGCATGGCGGTTTTGGTCTGGGCGTTGATAGAGTATGTTCATGGTTGAGTGGTGCTGAACACATTCGCGAAGTAATACCATTCCCGAGAGATTCCAGACGAGTCACACCTTAAGTGATAGCATGTACGACTTCATCGCATTAGGATGTGGATTGATCGGCAAATTTTTGGTTACCGAATTATCTAACCTAGGCTACAAAACCCACGTAATTGATTTGAAAATACCTGTTGAACTAAAGGAGAACTCATTGATTACTTTTCAAGAGGGCGATGTTTTTCAATTGATTGACGATTTGCCAAAATCAAAAGTCATCCTTAATCTTCTACCAGGAAGTATTGGAGAAATCATCAGACCACTGTTAATTTGTCGTGGGAATGACATCGTCGACCTAGCTTTTACCGAGTCTGAGCCAACTATGCATAACCAACTTGCGATAGAAAATAATTGTACCTTACTTTGGGATGTTGGAATCGCACCCGGGCTTTCAAATATGTTGATTAAAAAAGAATACAATAGGGACNGNNATATCAAAGATGTCACTGTAAAGGTTGGAGGAAATCCTACACAGCCCGATGATGATTGGTCATATATGGCACCATTCTCTCCTTCTGACGTAATCGAGGAATACACTCGGCCAGCGAGAATAATGGTCAATGGTGAAGTTAAAACTGTAGATGCGTTAACCGATTTGCATTCAATAGAGGTGAGTGATTTTGGAACGATGGAAGCATTCTTGACTGACGGACTTAGAAGTCTGCTTAGTTCTGGAATGGGGCCAAACATGAGAGAGTACACTGTTAGATGGCCTGGGCATATTCAAAAATGGATAGCTTCAAAGGATTTAGTTACCGATGAAGAATTGATTGAATGTTGGAAATTTGATCAAACTAAAGATGAGTTCACTTGGATGGAGATTAAAATAACTTATGATGAATATCAAGTGGTTTGGGAAATTTTAGACATCGGTAATGAAGCAGCAAGTTCGATGGCAAGAACTACCGGTCTGGTAACATTGGCGTGTGCAGTCGACTTGTTGGAATGTTCGAAAAATGAAATTACCAATTATGAATTGGGAGTCATCGCGCCAGAAAACTTGCCAATGGAATCTATAGAAAGAGTAATACAGTGTCTTAAATTTGAAGATGTGACAATCAATCGAACCATCATAGAATAGGTTCTCCGCAGATTGGGCATTCCATACCAGGAACAAACTCACCGAGCATAAACCCGCAATTAAGACAAATTGAAGATATGAAACTGTACTCTCCACCTGTCATATATAGCCTACATAATCTAATCAAATAATTATTTGCTAAATTTAGTGCGGATTTCATCTAAGACTAGTCTCAAGTCCTTCTCCGCTATGACAATATCACAATGTGCAATCGGTCTCTCATCCCATGGATTGAAGCAAATTGCCAGGCCAGATTCTTGAAACATACCAATATCACCTGCTGAATCTCCAACTGAAGCAGTCTTATGCTTGGGTATGTTGTATCTTCTTTGTAACATTTTAACAATGGCTCCTTTACCATTCATCTGCACTTGGTATCTGCCAAAATCATCTAGTTTGTAATGGCCATCTGGTGTCAAATCACCTCTCAACCAGCCGTTGGTGAAAATGGTCAACTGTGAATCGTTGCCATTGCCATAACGTTCGGCGGTAAAGCGATCGATTCCCCCCCATCGTCGCTTCCATGGCTCGTTAGAAGGAAACTTGGCTGCAATATCTCTGGCGGTTTGTTGCAGGCCTCCAGAAATAATGGCAATCTTTGCACCATCATTCAATAATTCTGCTATTAGTAATTGCCAATTTTCCATCATAGGCATGCCTTCCATCAATGATCTAAGTTCCTTATCGGTGATATCTCTGTTCTTGATACTGTCTTTGATTAAAGCAATGTCTAGTTTAATCCAATCCCATTCATCAAGCAATCCTTGATTGTATAGTTCAAAAGATTCATCATTGGAAATCTCTAATTTATCATACACAAATTGCCACGTTGAAAGGTGATCCACTAGCACACGATCCATATCTAAGCATACTAAGTAACTATATTCATTCATGAAGTTACTCTCCTTTAGTGGTTTTATCATCAAGGTTTTTCCAATTGTACTGAGATTGAATCTGTTCAACCTGTTTACCCATTATGTATAAAATAAGAGCCACCATCATCGCAAACAAACCAATCAGAGTCATGGCGATCGTCGTTAAGGTAACTCCAATTGACACCGAATTTAATTCATTGAAAGTATCTAATACATTACCTGACAAACGATATCCTAAACCAAACAAAACAATACCAGGAATGCCAAATAAAAGCAATGGATGTTTTGTTTCTAACATCCAATAAAATAACTGAGCAAATCTTGATGCGGTAGCAAGTGATTCTCTTTGTGGAAGTTCTATTTTACCCGATCTTTCAATGACTCGAACGCTTAGCTCACTTGGAAAATTAACTGTACTAGTCATCGAATTTGATTTAGCTAATTCATTTAGTCCTCGATTTGACAAGAATAAGTAATCTATATCTAAGGAGCCGATTACCAGGTCTTCAGCGATCAAATCTTGTGTTCCAAATTCATTTTTGTATGAGACATAAATATCCCATCCCTCCCTTGAACGATTGACAATGATGGGTAATTCTCTTAATTTCCAATCGTCTGTCACATAAATAATAAGATTGGCTATGTTTTCAACCAATTCAGAATCCTTCAAAAATTCGGCTAACTTTGGAGCAGCCTTATCACTACCCGAATATTTCATAATCTTGCAACCGAATTCTTTAGCATATTCTATCGTTCGGTCGGTTGAACCTGTGTCAACAAAAACAACTTCTTGAGCTATTTCTTTTGCTCTAACAAGTAAAGAAATAATACGTAATTCTATGTTGCGGCCAACATAGATTAACCTCAGCTCCCGGCTAGTCACACAGTTCTGTTAATTCTATTGAACTTATAACCTGCGACTGTGAAGAAAAAAAATGACTTGTTTGCATGTGAAATTACCAATCCGGAAGTTATATTCATCACGGTTGACATTCTGGGTCAATCATGCGAAAAGGATGGCATGTTGGCGTTGTCATTCCAGCAAAAAACGAACAAAACTTTATTTCAGGTGTCATCGAGTCAATCCCAGATTTTGTCGACAAGATTATTGTGGTTAATGATGGTTCGTCTGATGATACACAACACATAGTTGAAAATAAGATTAAGAAAAACAATAAAATTGAACTCATAAACCTTTCAGGCAAAGGTGTTGGTAGTGCCATTGACGCTGGGCATCAAAAATTATTGGTCACTCTACAAAAACCATTTGTCAGCACAGTAATAGCTGGCGATGGACAAATGGATGTTAAAAATTTTAGCGACGTGATAGAACCAATAATCCAAAATGAGGCTGACCATGTCAAAGGAAATCGTTTTCAACACTCTGGCGGAACTGGAAACATGCCTATAACAAGAAAATTTGCCAGTAAAATATTAGCATTTTTCACCACTTTGGCTGCTGGCAGAAAAATAACTGACCCACAATGCGGCTATACTGCTACAAGCCATGCCGTGCTTGATGAGTGGGATTGGGATGCTTCGTGGAAGGGTTATGGATATCCAAATTATTGGTTAATTGAGTTGTCAGAAAAATCATTCAGACTCAAAGAAGTACCTGTCAGATCTGTTTATGGGAATGAAAAATCGGGAATTAAAAATTGGGCATTCTTTTTTTCCGTTGGGTTGATGATGTTGTTTATGCATCATAAAAGATGCTTTTCAATGTTGTTTAGTAAGTCAGTTGCACCACACACCATTTTGTCATTCATTGCCTATTGTATTGGATGGATCGCAATTATTCCAGGTATCAGCACTGACCTAGAACGAGAGTTGTCCACTGGACATCTGTCAAATCTTATGCTAGTTCTGTTTTGTTGGACATGTGCTCATATATTTGATAGATTAGCAGTTAAATCGAGAACGGAGCTGAGGATGAATGCGCAGACATGACAAGAGAAACAATCCCCGAAAAGCTCATGTTAGACATATACTAGTTCCTGAAAAACCTCTTGCTAGAAAACTGATTGATGANATTACAAGTGCAAGAAATCCACTGAAGTTATTCAAAAAATCTGCTAAAATTTACTCAACATGCCCAAGCGGTTCTAAGAAAGGGGATTTGGGTGAATTCATTGAGGGACAAATGGTACGGGAATTTGAAGCTGCTGTTTGGCAAACTGAAGTTGATGAAGTGCCCAGTAAATTTGTTAAAACTCAATTTGGCTACCACATAATTTGGGTGCACTCCAAGACTGATTAATAAAAATGGTGGGCGTACCAAGATTTGAACTTGGGTCCAAGCGTCCCAAACGCCCGAGTATAGGCCAAACTAACCCATACGCCCGTTATGATTGGCCACAACTTCCCTGTTATCAAATTCACTCAAGAAATTGCCAAAATCCCTCGGCCAATCTTAGTATTATACCTTGGTTCTCTGCCATATCTAAGAAATTATTGACCTCTTCTTCAAATCCTCGTGACCTGAACGCAAGTTCTACTGAATCGAATGTGAAATTACCGTTGTCATCTAAAGATTTTCGCAATACATCAAGCCCCTTTGAGGGGGTAAAATTTGAGCTAGTATTGAACAATATTTCCGAAACATCAAGTTTACTTGCCAGTGATTCTTTTAGTTCCGAAGGGGTATTTGCGGACATCACTTTGAAACGCAATTCTGCCGGGTTATCCGCATAATCGACTACTGGTGTTTGTTCATTGACTCTCTGGTCACAATGAGGGCAATTATGTCCATACGATTTCCTGCCATGACACATCCCACAGGCAGGGCATCTGAACACTTTCCACTGCCCAGTCATGGCAACAAATCATGACGACGGTACTTGAAAATGTCGTCAAAGCGAGAAGTCAGCACTACTGCCACCGCCACGCTTACCACCCGGTCTGAGAGCTGGAGCAGCGGGGGCTTTGACGTCAACTCGCTTCTGTTGCTTTTCTTCGGGTACTGTAAGGCCACCTCTTATTGGACCTGTGGATTGCCTGCCACCCATCGACAGAGAATTTGGCATAATTAATGCCGCCATTGCTACACCGTGATGGTCTGCACCAGCTGTAACTTCATCAACAGCAACATCAAAACTAACCACTTCAAGATCCCTTGTTGCCAGCCTTCTCTGCAGATTTCTTCTCAGCAATAACGAAGTTTCCTCATAATCTAATTCTGTACTAATAGTTGCAACAACTGCACATTCATCACCCTCTGGCGTAACACATGACGCCCAGGCAACACCGGCACATGCGCTAGAACCATTGTACGCATAAGCAGTAGCCATGTGACATTCAACTAAAGAGCCCATCGGTAAGGCTCTTGGAGTTGTTGCTTCAAAATTTAGGGGCAGCATAGCGCCCTTAACTTCGATTAGACGTGTATCACCTAATCCCAGTTCGACCAGCCCTTGATCATATGCATCTTCAGAATTTTCACCCCATGGGGCAACAGCAGTCATGAGCCATCCGTGACATGTCCTTGGTACTCTACCGGGCTTCATATTTGGCGACAGACGCAAGAGGTTCTTGAATGAAATGGTCATCACAGGGTATGACTCGGACATACAAGTTGTTGATTTTGACAACTGCTTTTGCCTTAGTCATTACAGCATTCATCTCAAGTAATGACATATCCAGTGTCCCATTTTCAGCGTTTTTCTTAGCAATTATTTTGTTGATTATATTGGTGGTTTTTTGGAATTCATTTAATCCAAATGGTGAATATCAAGATAATTCACAATCAAGCCCTGGGGCACTAGTAGATGATAATAATCAATCCGAGGTTTCCCTGAGTGAAATTGATAATCAGAACTCAATACCTAACCCATTAGATTCTGATATTGACATCCCTTTAATGTGATCAAAGCAACCTAACGGTTTCAAGATTCTTGGGTGCGTAGGTTCGACATTTGTATCTTTCACGTAGTGTGTGGCCTAATTCATTGCACTTATGGTAATCTCCATGGTGGCATATTATGTTTCTTGGTTTTGGGTGTAGTTGGTCAACGAATTCCAGCAGCTGTCTACGATCTGAGTGTCCAGAAAATCCATCAATAGTGACCATTTCACAACCCACTTTGACGATTTCAGTTTGGCCATTAATTACCATCGGAACTTCGCCGAATCCTTTTTGTAATCTTCTACCTAATGTTCCCTCTGCTTGGTAACCAACAAAGCACAAGGAGTTTCTTTCTTCATGTGCCCAATTCTTGAAGTATTCCATTACTGGACCTCCATTTAGCATTCCAGAGGTTGCAAGTACAATACATGGCGAGGTATCCATGACAATACTTTCTCTCAATTCTCGACCCTTTACCTGTCTAAACCATTCACTGGTAAATGGGTTCTCTCCATCATCTTGAAGTAGAGAGCGCTTTAGNGAACTTGTTAGATATTCAGGGTGTGATGAGTGTATCGCTGTCGCTTCTTGAATCATACCATCAAGCCAAACGGGTACTGGTTTTACTGCTCCTGAACGGAATAACTCATCGATAGCAATCATCACTTCTTGACTTCTACCCACTGCAAATACCGGACATATCAGTTTACCCCCTCGTTGTATAGTTCGCATGACTATGTCTTGCAACTCTTGGTTTGCTTCCTGTCTAGAGGGTTGATAATCTCCACTTGCCCCATAGGTTGACTCAATAATCAAGGTTTCAACTTTAGGAAATCTTGTATTTGCAGCATCGAATAGCCAAGATTTCTCGTATTTTTGATCCCCACTAAACACAATATTATGCTTGCCATCTGCCACGTGAAGATGTACTGCTGAGGAACCTAAAATGTGACCAGCATTAGAAAATGTCAACTTAACATCGGGGGTTATGTCTGTTGTTTCGCCCCAATCAACATCGACAACGTGCTTCATACAAGTTCGAATATCTTCCATGTCATAGGCTGGTCTCTTACCCTCTGCACCTCCGACTTTTATGTAATCTGTTTGTAACAGCAACATCAAATCTCTTGTCGGCGGAGTGCAATATACTGGGCCTCTGTATCCGTATTTGAACAATACTGGAAGCATTCCCGCATGGTCGAGATGCGAGTGGGTAAGGACAACGGCATCCAATTTTTCCAAAGGCAATGCTTCTGGGGCAGTAAAGTAGGGCATTGGGTCGGTATCTGAAGCGATATTCACTCCGACGTCAATCATTATTCTAGATTCGTTTGTTGTGACAAGGTGGCATGCGCGCCCTACCTCACGGTACGAGCCCAAAGCAGTAACCCTAACCCAAGTTGAGCTTGGCCGCTTGGGCCTGTGTATATTTAAGCCAAAATCCTTGAGAAGTTTTTTCCTCTCATCCGCTATACTGTTACGATATGATCTAACATCATGCACTGACTTTGAGAAAATTGGCGGTGTACGCTCAACCTTTGGAATCCAACCGGTTTTGTTGCGAATTTCGTTAACATTTGCACCTCTGCGGCCAACCGCTTCTCCTGGTTTTTGACACTGGATGATTACCTCACTGAAGCAGCCATCAAAATATATTTGTGAAATTTCCGCTTCTTCTGGAATTATTGACTGTATTAGGGATTTTGCTTCTTGCTCTGGCTTTACAATACTTGGGTCTGGCCTAATCTTTATTTTACGTTTGACTTTCTTGGCAATCTTGCCAACCAATCCGTCGCCACCACCAAATTTTTCTGGAACTGGTGTTACAATCGCAATATTTCCTGCTTCTAAATCAACCTTGTATTCGATTGATTTAGGAACTATCTTGGCTATTTCATCTTTTAGTTCTTTAAACGTCAGGCGCATTTTTTCACCTCTAGGTTACCACAGTCTAACAACACATGTGTCTAGCACATTGCAGAAAACTGCGGGAATAGAAAATCAAGAAAGTAACTTATCAATCTGGTCTTGAGTTAGCAGAACAAAGCCATCTTTCTTGGTAATAACTGCGAGATCCATGCCGTTGCCGGAGGCTGCGTCACGTTGTCCCGATGCGTGCAGGGCGCGAGCTGCTAGTTTCAATGCTTCGGATTCAGTCATGTTTGGCTTAAATCCATCTTCAAGCACACCGTACATGTAAGGTGATCCAGAACCGGTAGCACAGTAAGTATCTGGTATTGACCCGCCGGCAGAATCTATTGAATAAACGTGGCCGCCATCATCGTCGACGCCGACAATCAGTAATTGCACCCAATGTGGTCTGCCAGAAAGAATATTTGCAGTGAGTGTCGCTGCCCCTTTGACAGTCATCGGTTGTTGTCTGCGTAACTCGAATAGGGCTACTTCTGCTGACAATGTTCGAGACAGTGATTGCGCATGACCTACCAGACCCGCAGTGGTTAGGGCAAGTCTATCGCCAATTTGGAATAGTTTTTGTACAGACTTATTGGCAATAAAATGACCCATTGTTGCCCGATGATCAGCGCCTACAACGACACCGCCCTTGAAGGTGATTCCTAGTGTACTGGTTCCTGTTTTTAATACGTTAGCGGTATTATCCATCATCATATACCATCTCCGTGTAGTCGGCACCTTTTGAACATTGGTGCATACATCGCTACATTCCAATCTATTTCAATATTGATATTCGTGCACTGAGAATCTCGGACTAAATATCACAAATAAACACAAACCAATCGCAGTATTATTGTGATATGAGTGAACAGGCTTAGTCATGAAGCGGGGGAAGGATGATGACCCACATCAATCCTCACTAGACTCATTTACTGATGTAGAACTTCCCAGCATGCCAGATTTGGACCAACTAGCTAAAGCCGACAAAATGTTAAAACAAAATCTTCGCGAACTAGAAACTGAAAAAAGTAAGTCGTTGAATACTTTCGAAATGCCGAGTATGTCCAAAACCAAAAAGAAAAATGAAGTCCCATCAAAACTTATATTCCACAATCTAAGTAATAAGTACCCCAACCCCCCGATAACGTCTAGTGATACTGGACTTGTAGTACACCGAGCGGTTTTGAATGACATGACCGGAATTTCAACACTATCGGATTGGCTGGCTGATGGGCATGCTGCAATTGTTGAAATGGGCCGTTTGATTAAACGGGAAACTGAATTTAGCACTGCTTTGGACGAGCTGCACACATTTATCGAGGGTGATTTGGGTGGGCAGATTATCCAAATAACCGACACACGATTGATGCTCTTACCTCCCGGTTGTCGAGGTCTTAAAGGAGTTGAAACGGAAGCCTTCGCTGCAGGTGCTGAAGAACTTGGTCGGAGAAGATTGTGATGCAAGAATCTCCTGTTGACATACCTTGTCCGATATGCCACGTCTCGGGTGAGGTTTACATGATTGCCCATATCGATGAAATACCGTATTTTGGAGAACACACTCAAGTAACAGTTATGTGCCATTCATGTGGATGGAAACAGACGGATTTTATACCTGCAGAAGGAAAAAAGGCTGGTTGTTGGTCACTGTGCGTCGAAAACCAAAACCAACTCAAATCAAGAGTAGTAAGGTCGTCTTCTTGCACAATCAGGATACCAGAACTAGACTTACAAGTAAATCCAGGCAGTAATGCTAATGGTTATGTTTCAAATGTCGAAGGAGTAATCAACAGGTTTGTGAAAATAATTAATATGTTGTTAACAGACCTGCAAATTGAAACTCCGGCCAAACTCGATGGTAGAAAGAGTGAAAATTCAAGTTCGACTGTTAAAGAAATTGAGCAACTGGAATCATTGCTTTATAGATTGACAACAATTGGGCAAGATAATTACCAGCCTTTCACTCTTGAATTGCTCGATCCTCATGGTCATTCAATGATTATTGACGAATTAGCAACCGAACGACATTTATCCGATGAGGAAATTATTAGTTTACCAACTGGGCCCGACCCTGCGGTATTTTCAGCCTAGTTAACGAGCATCATCCGCCAAGAATTCGTGAACCAAGTGTTCTGTTTGAGCGCGCAATTCTTGGTGATTATTCATCCAATCGATTGCTTTGTCAATGCAAATTTGCTTCATCTCTCCGGCCAGTATTTTCCCGCTTCGATAGTCTGAATTAATCTCGGCGAGGTATGAATCATCTTGTTCAAAGAAATACATCATGTATTGGTAAGCGACATCGATATCAGGATTGCCTCCTATTCTACGATGCTCTTCTATTGTTGATTGGCCTCCAGAGTATGCTTTTCTTATTTTCTTGGTCATCAAATCTATACCGTCGTCCAAAAATATTGTTGTTTTCGGTTTACTACTACTCATTTTCTCACCAGTTAATCCCACTGCGAAGTGATGATAGGTTGATGCAGGTGCAAGCAAACCGATACCACCTAATTTACGCTCTAATTGAAGTAACTTAATTCTAATCGCAATACTATCCCTCTTTGTGGCACTTGGAACAACTACAGTTCCCTGTTTTGGATTCGAGTTGATATCCGAAAAACCTATTTCTTCCAAATCTGAAACTATCATTTCAAATATACTTGCAACTTTGTTCCTGTCGATTCTACCGTTGGGTTGTTGACCTAAAAGATCAGCATTTTCGTCTTGAATAGAAAGGCCGATTAAAATACCAGGACCATTATTTTCTTTAATGTTAAACCAATTAGTTTTTGCTGCAATCCCCCTAGTTAGGCGTAGATGCGGATCTTGGTCTACTCCAACTGGCACAACAATCGGCCTTAAGCCACCAAAATCTTCGGTTTGAGGGTGCAAGATATCGCCGACTTGAACCATTGGTGCTTGAACATGAGCCAAATTGGTCTCACCACGGAATCCGTAAATTGACTCAAACTCACTCAAATTTGTTCGCTTTCCTAATTGAAAACCAAGACGTTGTACCTCAGAACGTGTGGACTGAAAATAAACATTTGTCAATTTGGGATCTAATCCCAGTGCAGCATAATTGGCGACGTATTCACTGAGGGCAATCTTTCTACCCTTTTCCAAACTTACACCTCTGGTTGCCTGACTTTCCAGGTCAGCGACAGCAATGGTAACATCACCACCCAATTGTTGGAACCATTTTACTTGTTCAATAACCATTGAGTGACCCAAATGCATCCTACCACTAGGCATCAAACCAGTCAGCACTCCAAACCGTTCTCCGGTTTTTTGTGCCGCTAATACGACATCTAAATCTCGGTGTGCGAAAATTATTCCTCGTCTGTGTAAGTGAGACGGATTTGGTATAAGCAGATTATTCATGTTTGAGAGGCCGAACTGATCAATTATTCTAGAGTAGTCCGTAGATTGGGTACTGCTCCAAGGATCGATAGTCAAATCATCACCTATCATAGTATCCCCTAACTCCTACTCAATAGCCTTATTTCATCAAGCCTTCGATGAAAACTAATGATTATGTTATTATTTATTTGTTTCACGCTTTGCCAGAGGACCCAGTCCTTCCCGCCTCAAGACTAGCATCATTGTTAAAGTCGCGGTAGCACCGATCCCAACTGCAGCATACGGTAACCAATCAGCATCGCCATCCGGTTCCCTCGGCTGAATCAACCATGTGAATACCAAATCATCTTGATCGACAAATCTTTTCGACCATTTGAACAAATCCGAGGTTTCATGTGCCGCGATGGTGATTGCCGATGTGTGGTTATTCCAAAAATTAGCGATTGCCCTTACATCGTAGTAATCAGATTCAATTGTGATGTTAACCGATTTCCCATCCATAATGCTGAGGTGTAGATATTGATTAGTTAATTTACTGTAACCCTCTTGGGTATGGCGTCGTTGGCTAATATCTGCCATCACTTCACCTTCAGATTTAATGTTTAATATCTCAGAATCCCCCAAATCGACAATCCAGGTAATTGGAACATTCCAACGCTCTGGAAATAGATTAGTACACTGTTCTTTGACAAGAGACTGGAAATTTAGAATAAAATTATTCCCATTGGGTGTTATTGAGTGATCAAATTCATAACACTTACTTTTGGCCCAATACGACCAAGCCTGTCCCCATGTTGTAAGCCAAGCATCGGCATTATTNGCGATGTAATCTTCAATTGCAGAATCATGACGAATCGTCGCCTCATTAACCCTACCAATCCAATATAAATTTACTAAACCACCCTCATCAACTGCAGTTTTTACCTCATCAACAGAACCAATAATTTGCTCCAAACTACCGCCTCTTCGACCCAAATTGTACCAATCCCAGAGGTCAACAGGGGCGTCTGAAGAATTATGCCAAGCGGTGTAATCAAGACCGTTTAAATCACCATGGGCAACAAATCCTTGCTTTGAGATGATTTGATGCTGTGACATCGATAGCCCGCTTGGCGTATAGGTAGAAATAGGGTTAGTTCCCCATTCATTAGCTTCTGTTCGCTGTTCAATATACTGTCGACACTCACTGGCTACCGCTCCAGGATCCACCTTCCAAGATAAACCTGGAATCGCATAACAGCCAAATTCATCACCGTTATTCAACCGTTCCTGTACTAAGTTGGTATTTAGCCAACCATCTTCTTTCCATTTGGCGTCCGCGACAGCAATTGGTGAAAAAATGAGACCCAAAATAATCAAAAGGACACAGACTGTTGACTTCGTGTACCTCAACCAATCACTTCCCTACAACTCATGGTCAGTCAACATGTTTTTCATACTTCGTATTTGGTGAAATATCTCTACATGCTAAATTAGTTATTTTTAATTGATTTTGAAAGGAACTATCAAAGAGTAATCTGCACAGCACACCCCATGACCAATCCGTCGAGCAGTATTGAAAGTGCTTGGCTAAAACTAGAAAAACACTGGAAGATTGAACCACGCAACGGAAGGATTTCTAACACACCGGGTTACTCGATTATTAGGTTCATTTTTTCCCCAATAATTAGAGGGTTGGCTAGAATTAAATCAACCGGACTAGAGCATATACCCAGCAATGGTCCAACCATTTTTGCTGCTAACCACCTCTCCCATGTCGACCCAATAATAGTGATTGCATCATCTAGAAGGAAAGTGCATTATCTAGCTAAAGATGGACATTTCAAAAACTTCTTTCTTCGCATGATTATGAAACTCACCGGACAAATTGAGACTCATAGGGAGGCTGGTGGAGATGAAGCCTTGGTATCTGCTGCTGATGTTTTAACNTCTAATTCTGCGTTGGGTATTTTTCCTGAGGGAACTAGATCAAAGAAAACCGAAAGACCATTTTTGTTACCCGGTAAAACAGGTATTGCGAGACTTGCAGCAGCTTTTCCACATGCCAAAGTTGTACCGGTAGCACTCATCGGAACTAGAAATATGATGGCGCCTCAAGAAGATATATTGCCAAAAGTATGGAAATCAGTAAACGTCAATTTCGGACGCAATATAACCTGGTTTGAATGGTTAGAAAGCCCTAAAGGTGGTGCTATGAACGCCGAAAATTTAGAGCAATTGCTCGCAAAGGAAAGGCACGAAATTAAAACTGTACTCGCTGGACTTTACAGAAAATTCACNGACCAACTTATGCAGAGTATAACCTCATTGGGTGCGCCATGAGGTAAATAAATCGAGAAATTATCAAAGACTGGCTACCTGTGGCATGGCTGGTGATAGTGTGCGACAGTATCTCGAACTAATTCGAAGAATTCTTGAAGAGGGTGAAGCAAAAGACGACAGGACAGGAACCGGTACACTCTCTGTTTTCGGCCATCAAATGAGATTTGACCTATCAAAAGGTTTTCCTATGGTTACGACAAAAAAATTACACTTAAAATCGATTATTTATGAGTTGCTATGGTTTCTGAAAGGTGATACAAATGTCAAGTATCTGCAGGATAATGGCGTAAGGATATGGAATGAATGGGCAGATGAAGATGGAAACCTAGGCCCTGTTTATGGAAAGCAGTGGCGGAAATGGGCAGCTAAAGATGGTCGCATAATTGATCAAATTGCCGATGCTATTAATATGATAAATAACGATCCAAGTAGCAGGAGAATAATTGTTTCTGCTTGGAATGTGGGCGAACTAAATGAAATGGCCTTGATGCCATGTCATGCTTTTTTCCAATTTCATGTTGCTAATGGAAAACTAAATTGCCAGTTGTACCAAAGAAGTGCTGATGTATTTCTTGGAGTGCCGTTTAATATTGCATCATATGCTTTATTAACTGAAATGATGGCTCAAGTGTGTGGTTTGCAACCGGGAGTATTTGTCCACACAATAGGTGATGCTCACCTGTACAATAACCACCTTGAACAGGCTAGATTGCAGTTAACTAGAAAACCTCTACCATTGCCAGCCTTGAAATTAAATTCGGAAATAGACGATATCGATAATTTTGATTTCAAGGATATAGAAGTTCTGAACTATCAACATCACCCACACATTTCCGCACCAATTTCGATTTGAGATGGTAATATGTTGACTATGATTTTCGCTTGTGACATGAATAATGCTATTGGAAAAGATGGTACTCTGCCTTGGAAACAATCTACAGATTTGCAACACTTCAAGCAAATCACATTGGGTGGTACGATTGTCATGGGTCGCAAAACGTGGGAAAGCCTACCCGGTAAATTACCCAACCGAAGACACTTGGTTATGACCCGTAGTGATAGAGATGATGTTGATACAATAACCTTCCAAGAGGTCTTAGAAATCTCAATAGATCAAGAGATTTTCATCATTGGCGGGGGNGAAATCTACAACCTTTTCTTACCTCATACCGAAAAAATTCATCGTACAATAATTCACTGCACGGTTGATGATGCTGATACTTTTGCTCCTGAGATAAAGACGGATGATTTTACGGTGTCGAGGAGTGAAAAAGTGATGAAATCCGAAAGGGATGATTATGACATGACCTTTGAATTACTAGAACGAACCTAATCCTTTTGATATTCTGTGACTCTAACTCCAAGTCTACCAGTTAATGCTTTTCTTTGCATTATTCTATGATATTTCTTTTCNAACGCAGATTTCAAATCCAACTTCATCGCAATTGAATGACCCATTAACAGAATCAATATGTCTGCCATTTCTTCCGCGCATTCTGCTAACGGCTTACCTTTGGTAATTGCTGCTGAAAGTTCTCCGAGTTCCTCCACTGTTAGGGCTATTCTATAACCCATATCGTGACCGTTTTTTCCCGCAAAATCGTGTTTAAAATGGAATTCTGCAACCTTTTTCATCATTACTTCCCATTCGCTTTGCGGCTCGTGAGATACCCAATCNGTTACCGACATTCCTTCCATGAGGAGTATTTATTCTAGGCGCTGGATATAATTTACTCACGCACTTAACAGTTCGAAGATGCAATTTATCACAGGATCGAGACGTTGATTAGCTTGTGTGGATACGAGAGTATGAGACAACTCTGCGCTTGGATCGCCAGGCTCCCTTCCCGCAGCCCAGTTTGAGGATATACATATCGCTGAATATGGAATAGATAGCTCGTTAGCNAATTTCACCTCCCNAGCCATCGTCATGCCGACCATCTCACCGCCTAATTTGTCGATGGCATCGACTTCTGCTCTAGTCTCAAAGTGAGGGCCCTGCGCCAACCAATAGGTGTAATACATCTTCTCATCGTCGGAGAAGCCTTGCGAGTTTCGGAGACAAGTTTCGAGCAATCCGTTAAGTTCCTCGGAAAATGGTTCTGTTACGGAAGTAAAGACGGCAAAAGTATCATTGAAGCTTGTTGCTATACCGGTAAAATCGATGTATTGGCCTGCTAGTGCAACCTTTCCAGGAGGTAAGTCATTGACAATTGCACCTATCGAACAAACCGACACAATCACATCACAACCCGAGTCTTGCAATGCCTTTAGATTTGCTTTGTGGTTTATCATGTGAGGTGGTTTGTTAGCGCTTCCTTGGTTATGATGTCTTTGGAGAAAAATTAATTCCTTGAAGCTACCGTTACATTCGATGGATGTGCATTTTAACGGAACTTGTCCAAAATCCGTTTGGACGGTTACTTCGTCGGTGCGAATTATTTTGAAGTTTCTAGACTCTAGTTCGGCCTTATTTCCAGTCTCTATGTCGACAGAAACTAAACCGGTTCCGCCAATGACGCCTATTCGGTTCATATACCGATTACACCTCGA
>FUFK010064364.1_pt1 | contig 20157 bp, 15 predicted proteins | sample 1021851 | NCBI WGS metagenome assembly FUFK01 (sample SAMEA51879418, study PRJEB19060) | metagenome
CGGCCCGGCATCCGTCGGCGCGGGCTCCCTGGCGGGCTGCTCGGCGTCGCCCACGCCCGGCGCGGTTCGCACCGGCGTGGCTTCCACCGGCGCCGCCGCCAGATTTTCTCCGGCGTCGGTTTCGGCGGCCCAGTCCAGCGGCTCGGACGGCGCCGCGCCGGGCAGCGTCGTGCGCGCCACCCAGGGCGTCAAACCCAGGGCGCGGAGATAACTCTGACGCTGCGCTTCATTCATGGTGAGGTTCCTGTGCGGCCGGTCGTACAGCTTAGCAAATGTCCGAGCGCCGTCCGAGGGCCGTGGTGCGCCGACGGCGACCGGCCAACAGCAGGATCGTCGCCAGCAAGGCGCCGCTGAGCGCGCCGTAGAGATGGGCGTTAACGTACACGCGGCCATTGATCCAGGCGCGCAGGTAGTCCACGTCGTAGCCGGGCAGCTGCTCCCACACCAGGCGCCCGGCCACCACCGCCAGCACCAGACTGTGCAGCACCGGGTTGCCGCGCCAGCCGATCACCAGGCACAGCACCAGCAGCCCCTGCAGCAGGCCCGACAGCCCCACGTACCAGCCCAGGTCCCGGTCCAGCACGAAGAACACCACGCCCACCAGCGGCGCGCTCACCGCGAACCACAGCCAGAACCGCCGCCGGTCCAGCAGATCCCGAAAGAAGAACAGAATCAGCGCCAGGCCGCCCAGATTGAGCAGGGCGTGCCAGAGATTGAGGTGCACCAGATGGGCGGTGACCAGGCGCCACACCTCGCCGCCGGCCACGGCGGCCCGGTCGTAGCGCAGCCAGGGATTCACCCACTGGTGGGCCAGGCCCAATGCCAGGACGACAGCGATGAACGCCAAGGCGTGAGGAAGGAGTTTGGGATCACGAGTTTGCATCGTGGCAGGATAAGTGAACTCAGAGGCCAGGTCTTGCCTTTCGCGGGCTGGGCCCGCTCGCACATTAAAAAGCCCCGGCGGGAGAACCCGCCGGGGCTTTTGGGAGGTCGTGGGACCGGCTGATTTACATCATGCCGCCCATGCCACCCATACCGCCCATGCCGCCCATATCCGGGGCGCCACCGCCGGCGTTCTCTTCCGGCTTGTCGGCGATCATGGCTTCGGTGGTGATCATCAGACCGGCCACGGACGCGGCGGCCTGCAGGGCGGACCGGGTCACTTTGGCCGGGTCCAGGATGCCCATCTCGATCATGTCACCGTACTCACCGGTGGCGGCGTTGTAGCCGTAGTTACCGGTGCCGTTACGCACTTCCTGTACCACAACGGACGGCTCGCCGCCGGCGTTGTAGACGATCTGGCGCAGCGGGGCTTCCAGAGCGCGGATGATTAGAGCGATACCGGCGGTCTGCTCTTCGTTGTCGCCTTTGAGCGCGCCGATGTTGGCCAGGGCACGCACCAGGGCGACACCGCCGCCGGGCACCACGCCTTCTTCAACGGCCGCACGGGTGGCGTGCAGGGCGTCGTCGACGCGGGCTTTCTTCTCTTTCATCTCCATTTCGGTGGCGGCGCCGATCTTGATCACGGCCACGCCGCCGGCCAGCTTGGCCACGCGTTCCTGGAGCTTCTCCTTGTCGTAGTCGGAGGAGGAGTTCTCGATTTCCTTGCGAATCTGCTCCACGCGGGCGTCGATGTCCGCCTGCTCGCCCTTGCCGCCGACCACGGTGGTGTTTTCCTTGTCGATGTTGACCTTCTTGGCGGAGCCCAGGTCTTCCAGGGCCACGTTTTCCAGGCTCAGACCGACTTCCTCGGAAATCACGGTACCGCCGGTGAGGATCGCCAGATCCTGCAGCATGGCTTTGCGGCGATCACCGAAACCGGGCGCTTTCACGGCGGCGCACTTGATGATGCCGCGCATGTTGTTGACCACCAGGGTGGCGAGCGCTTCGCCTTCGATGTCCTCGGCGATGATCATCAGCGGCTTGCCCGCCTTGGCCACGTTCTCGAGAACCGGCAGCAGCTCGCGGATGTTGGAGATCTTCTTGTCAACCAGCAGGATGTAGGGGTCTTCCAGCTCCACCTGCATCTTTTCCTGGTTGTTGATGAAGTACGGGCTCAGGTAACCGCGGTCGAACTGCATGCCTTCCACGACTTCCAGTTCGTTGACCAGGGACTGGCCCTCTTCCACGGTGATCACGCCTTCCTGGCCGACTTTCTCCATGGCCTGGGCGATGATCTCGCCCACGGATTTGTCGGAGTTGGCGGAGATGGTGCCGACCTGCTCAATGCTCTTGGAGGTATCGCACGGGGTGGAGAGCTTCTTGATCTCCTCGACGATGGCGTCGGTGGCCTTGTCGATACCACGCTTGAGGTCCATCGGGTTCATGCCGGCGGCAACCGCCTTCAGACCTTCGTTAACGATGGACTGCGCCAGCACGGTGGCGGTGGTGGTGCCGTCACCGGCTTCGTCGTTGGCCTTGGAAGCGACTTCCTTGACCATCTGCGCGCCCATGTTCTCGAACTTGTCTTCCAGNTCGATTTCCTTGGCGACGGTCACGCCGTCCTTGGTGATCAGCGGCGCGCCGAAGGANTTCTCCANCACCACGTTGCGGCCTTTCGGGCCCAGGGTCACNTTGACCGCGTCNGCCAGGGTGTTAACACCCTTGACCATNTTTTGACGACCCTTGTCGCGNAACAATACTTCTTTAGCCATTATTCAATACCTCTGCANNATTCTCGGCACCGNAACCCGGNGCCTGGTNTTCCCTGTTAATTCCCAGCCTTCGACTCTCAACCTTCGATGACGGCNAGAATNTCGGCTTCNCTCATGATCAGNAGNTCTTCACCGTCCACTTTCACNGTGTTGCCGGAGTACTGACCGAANATCACNTTGTCGCCCGCNTTCACGTCCAGGGCGCGAACGTCNCCGTTCTCCTGGATCTTGCCGTTGCCGACGGCGATCACTTCGCCNCGGGANGGCTTCTCGGCGGCGGAACCNGGCAGCACGATGCCACCGGCGGTTTTGGTCTCTTCCTCCTCGCGGCGCACCAGCACNCGATCATGCAAAGGACGAATTTTCATGGTCTCCATTCTCCAAGTTGGCTCTNAGGTCACCGGGGCGCTGCGCCCCGCAAACCGGAATTAGCACTCTCACGAGTCGAGTGCTAATCATAGTTACCGCTNCACGGCAGTCAATAGGTGGGTGATGAAATCTCTACGCATCACCGTGACCCGCGAGATGGGGGCGACGGGCCCCGTTTCAAGCTGTGTGTTTTGGTCATTGGCCCGCCGGGCGGCGCTGGGCATACTCCGGCCTTTAATCCGATCTGACGAGGAGCGACCCATGGATTTGAACAACAAGGTAGTGGTAGTGACCGGCGCCGGCCGGGGCCTGGGACGGGGCATTGCCGAGGCCCTGGCGAGCCGCGGCGCGCGCATCGCCTGCGTGGATCTCAACGAGGACGATCTGCGCGACACCGTGGCCCGCTGCGAGCAGGCCGGCGGCGAGGCCAAGAGCTACCTGGCCAATGTCGCCCGGGAAGACGAAGTCACCACCCTGTTCGACGGCGTGGTGGCGGACTTCGGCGCCCTGCACGGCCTGGTCAACAACGCCGGCATCACCCGTGACGGCCTGCTGGTGAAGTTCAAGGAAGGCGAGCTGCAATCGTCCATGAGCCTGCAGCAGTGGCAGGCGGTGATCGACGTGAATCTGACCGGGGTGTTCCTGTGCGGCCGCGAGGCGGCCCGCTGCATGCTGGAAAACGGTGTCGAGGAAGGCGTGATCGTCAATATCTCTTCGATCGCCCGCCAGGGCAGCTTCGGGCAGACCAACTACGCCGCCGCCAAGGCCGGCGTGGTGGCCATGGCCGAGGTCTGGGCGCGGGAGCTGGCGCGCTACAACATCCGCACCGGCGTGGTGGCGCCGGGCACCATCAACACCGATATGATCGCCGCCATGAAGCCCGAGGCCCGCGACCGCCTCGTGAGCTCGGTGCCGCTGAAACGGCTCGGCGAACCGGAACACATCGCCCGCTCGGTACAGTTCATCTTCGAGAACGACTACTTCACCGGCCGCGTGATCGAAACCGACGGCGGCCTCCGCTAGAAGACGCACCTTGAAAAGGTGAGGTAGCGATTGTGGGAGCGGGCCCTGCCCGCGAAAGAAAGGCCCGCTCCCACAAAGCGCCGCTTGTAGCTTGCGACTTGAAGCCTGAAGCTAACCTCATGAACCAGGAATTTACCGACGCGGTCTATCAAATAGTGGGCGCCATCCCGGCCGGTTGCGTGGCCAGCTACGGGCAGGTGGCGCGGCAGGCGGGCTACCCGCGCCATGCGCGCTTCGTCGGCCGTTTGATGAGCCGGCTGCCGGACGGCTCCACCCTGCCCTGGCACCGGGTGATCCGCGGCGACGGCGTGCTGCCGCTGGCCGGCACGCCCAGCGGCGAGATCCAGATCCAGCGACTGACCGACGAGGGCGTCACCGTGCTCGGCGCCCGCGTTCCCAAGTCCTGTTTCTGGCAGCCCTAACGCGCGGCGGGCTCGTCGCGCCGCCGCAACCACCAGATCGTCAGCAGAATCGCCGGCACGCCGAGCAGCGCGGCGTAGTTGAAGAACACCGTGTACCCGGACGCCTTGACCACCTCGCCGGAAAAGCCGCCGATGAACTTGCCCGGCAGGGTCATCAACGAGCTGAACAGGGCGTATTGGGTGGCGCTGAAGTTGCGATTGGTGAGGCTCGACATAAAGGCGATCAGCGCCACATTGGCGAAGCCGCCGAACAGGTTATCGGCGCTGATCACCGCCGCCAGCCAGGCCAGCGACACCCAGCGCACCTGCTCCGGATCCACCGGCACCTGGGTGACCGGCGAATAGGTGGCCATCACCGCGAACAGCAGGTTGGTCAGCGCCACCCCCACGGCCCCCACCAGCAGGGAGCGGCCCAGCCCGTAGCGCAGCACCGCCAGCCCGCCCACGGCGGAGCCCAGCATGGTCATGAAGAAGCCGAAGAACTTGGCCACCGTGGCGATCTCGTTCTTGGTGTAGCCGATGTCCAGGTAGAAGGGGTTGGCCATCACCCCCATGGTGATGTCGCTGATCCGGTAGATCGCCACCAGCGCCAGCAGGCCCAGGGCGATCCGTCCGTAGCGGCCGAAGAAGTCACGGAACGGGGCGATCAGCGCGGTTTCCAGCCACTGTTTCGGGTCGCGCCCGAAGCTTTCCCGGGGCGGCGTGTCCGGCTCGCGGATGATCAGGGTGGTGACGATGCCCACGCCCATCAGCCAAGCCATGGCGTGGTAGGCGCCGTTCCAGGAATCGTAGCTGGCGATATAGAAGGCGCCGGCGCCGGCCACCAGCATGGCGGTGCGGTAGCCGAAGATATAGGTGGCCGCCATGGCGCCCTGGAAGGACTCGTCGGCGGAATCGATGCGGTAGGCGTCGATGCAGATGTCCTGGGTGGCGGAGCAGAACGCCACCAGCAGCGCCAGCTGGGCGAAGCGCTCCAGGTGGCCCACCGGCTCCACCAGCGCCATCGCCGCCAGCGACAGCGCGATGCCCACCTGGGCCAGCAGCAGCCAGCCGCGCCGTTGGCCGAACAGACGGTTCAGCAGCGGCAGCTTGAGCCGGTCCACCACCGGCGCCCAGAACACCTTGATGGAAAACATGATGCCCACCCAGCTGAAGTAGCCAATGGCGGCCCGGTCCACGTCGGCGTCCGCCAGCCACGCGGACAGGGTGGAGAACACCAGCAGGTAGGGCAGCCCCGCGGAGAACCCCAAAAACAGCATCACCACCACGCGGGGGTGACTGTAGAGCCGCCAGGCGGTGCGGAACGTATCGCTCAGGGGGGGCATGGCTTTCCCGTACTTATTCGGTTCGGTTCAAATCGGTTCGTTCGGCGAAAGCGGACATAGTCCCGGTTTGCAGGGCGCAGCACAACACGGCCCCGGGAACATTTAACAACCGCCGCGCCTCCCGGTGCCACGCCGCGATTGTGGCCGGCCGCCGGCGCGCCTAGCATAGCGCCATGACCACGCCAGCCTCCCCCGATCGCGCCGAACCCTGGTACCTGCTGGGCGCCGGCAACATGGGCCTGCTCGCCGCCCACTACCTGCAGCGCGCCGGCTTCACCGTCATCGCCCTGCGCCGCGACGATACGCCCCGACTGGACCGCACCCTTATACTGCCGGATGGGGAAGCCGTAATGCTGCATCTGGACTGCCAACCCATTGTGCGAGCGGGCCTTGCCCGCGAAAGGGAGCGAAGCTCCCGGCAGGATCCCAGAGCCCCNTNTAACGACCGCACCAACAACGTCTCTNGTATCCCGCCGGCCGGCTCTGCCGGCCTTTCGCGGGCAAGGCCCGCTCCTGCAAGGTCCGCTGCCACAACCGGGAGCGCCACAATCCGGCGGCTGGTGGTGGCCTGCAAGGCGCCGTTTTCGGCGGCGGCGTTAAGCGGGTTGCCGCTGGCGGCGGACGCCACCGTGCTGCGGCTGCAGAACGGCCTGGGCAGCCTGGATGGACTGCTGCCCGCCGGCGCGCGCATGATCGAGGTGGTCAGCGCCTCGGCGGTGAAGCGCGACGGCGACGCCCACCGGGTGGTGGCCGAGAACGACGCCTGGATGGGTGACAGTGCCGCCGGTGGGCCGCCGGCCTGGTTCGGCGCGCTCGCCGGGCATTGGCCGAAACTGCACTGGCCCGACGACTTCCGCCACCGCCAGTGGCGCAAACTGGTGGGCAACGCGGTGATCAACCCGCTTACCGGCCTGCACGACGTGGCCAATGGTCGCGTCTTCGAGGACCCGGCGCTGGCCGCCGAAGCCGGGCACCTGGCCCGCGAAGCCGACCGGGTGTTCACCACCCTGGACCCGAGCTGGCCCGGCGACTCCCTGCCCGGCGTGCGCGCCCTGGCCGAAGCCACCGCCGGCAACACCTCCTCCATGCGCGCCGACATGCAAGCCGGCGCCGCCACGGAAATCGACGCCATCAACGGCTGGTTGCTGCGCCAGGCCAGCGAACTCGGTATCGATCTGCCCGCCCACCGCCGCATTGTCGAGGCGGTCAAAGCCCGGCACCCCTGAAAGGAGGTACGACTCCCGCGAAAGTTGTGCCGGGGCCGGCGTTGCTCTATGTTTGCGTCCGCTTCAGGTGTACGGGAAGCCGGTGAAAGGCCGGCGCTGCCCCCGCAACGGTATGAGGTAGTCGTTACCACAACGCCACCAGGCACGTCCTGGGAAGGCGGTAACGGCGTCACCCCTCGAGCCCGGAGACCGGCCTGTTGCCACTGGCGCGCCCACGTCCGACCACGGCCGGGGGCGCACCCCATGTACGGAGGGTGCATCGGGAGGACAATACTATGCATACCCACCCCCTTAAGGTGGCCGCCGCTGTGAAGCTGGCTCTGGCCACGGCTTGCCTGTACGTGCCTGTTACTCAGGCCGCTCAGTCCGACAACGACACAACCGACAATCTGCTCACCCCGGTGGAAGTTACCGGTTCGCGTACCGCCAGCGTGGCGCGGGAGCTGCCCACCGGCACCCTGATCCTGGATCGAGAACACATCGAGGCGATGCCCGCCAATAATCTGGCGGACGTGCTGGACACCCTGGGCGGCGTCCAGGTGCGTCGCAATTTCGGCATCAATGGCGCCCGCGCCACCATCGACATGCAGGGCTTCGGCGCCAGCGCCACCTCCAACACCCTGGTGCTGCTCAACGGTCGCCGCTACAGCAACGTGGATCTCTCCGGCCCGGATATCGCGTCGATCCCGCTGGCGGCGATCGAGCGCATCGAAGTGCTGCCCGGCGCCGGTGCCGCGCTGTACGGCAACGGCGTGGTCGGCGGCGCGGTCAACATCGTCACCCGCGAGCGCTATCAGAACCAGGCCGGCGTGGAAGTCACCGGCGGCAGCTTCAGCACCACCGGCGGCAGCCTGTGGGCCACCGGCCACCATCAGGGTGAAAGCGGCGGCGACAACCACACCAGCGCCGCCGCCTCGGTGCAGGCCCTGCACAGTGACGGCTACCGGGAGAACAACGACCTGCAGCAGCGCAACGCCTTCGCCGACCTGCGCACCCGCCGCGACGATCTGACCTTCTACCTGACCGCCACCGGCGAGCGCCAGAACCTGGACCTGCCCGGCGGCCGCACCGTCAACCTGGCCACCGGCGAGAACCAGTTCGAGAACGATCCGGAAGGCGCCGCCACCCCCTACGACTGGGCCGATCAGGACACCATCACGGTGATGCCCGGCATGAACGCGCGCATCGGCGATCACAGCCGCCTGCACCTGGATTTCTCCGGTCGCCGCAAGGAGCAGAGCTACTTCTTCTACTTCCCGGGCTTCTCCACCTACGGTGAAACCGACGTGGACAGCTACAGCGTCAACCCGCGCTTTACCAGCCAGTTCCGGGCCGCCGGCCTGACCCACAACACCACGGTGGGCTGGGATTTGTACGACTACCGCCTGGAAAACCGCAGTGCCGGCGAGAAATCGCGCATCGGCGACCCCACCAGCACCAAGGACGTGGACCAGCGGCAAACCGCCTGGTATTTCCACGATGTGATGACCCTGGACCGCTGGTCCTTCACCCTAGGCGCGCGTCGCCTGGACGTGGACACCGAGACGGAAACCACCGGCTTCGGCGCCGGCGACGGCGAGGACAGCCAGGACGCGGAGATGTACGAAGGCGGCGTGCGCTACCACTTCGACGGCGGCCTGGACGTGTTCGCCGGTGCCCAGCGCAGCGTGCGCATCGTCAACGCCGACGAAATCACCCCGGACGACGAACTGCTGGAGCCGCAAACCGGCGAGCAGTACACCCTGGGCGCCAGCTGGCAAAAAGGTATCCAGACCTCCACGCTGACCGCCTGGCAGGGGCGCTTCGACAACGAAATCGTCTATAACCCCTTTACCTTCTCCAACATCAACCTGGAAGACCGCACCCTGCGCCGTGGCGTGAGCCTGAACAGCCGCTGGCGGCTGGACCGNGACCTCACCCTGGTGCTCAACGGCACCCTGCAACGGGCCGAGTTCGACGAGGGCGAATGGGAAGGCAACGACGTGCCGCTGGTATCACGCCAGCTATTCTACGCCCAGGCCAACTGGCAGGCGCTGCCCTGGCTGGAGCTGTCCCTGGCGCACCGCTACGTGGGCAAGCGCCGCTTCGACAACGACCAGCCCAACNACTTCCAGCAGATCGACAGCTACCGNATGACCGACCTGGAAGCCACCGCCCGCTACCAAAATGCTTACTTGCGCATCGGGGCCTATAACCTGGAGGATGAACTGGCGGCGGATTACGGCATCAAAGCCACCAACAACCTCAGTTATAACGCCTACCCCCTGCCGGAACGGCACTACCGGGTAAGCCTGGGAATGGAATTCTGACCATGAGCGACAGCAAGGACGAAAAAACCCGCATCAACCGGGTGATCACACGCAGCGGCGACGACGGCCGCACCGGCCTGGCCGACGGCAGCCGGATCGCCAAGGATCACCCGCGCATCCAGGCCCTGGGTGCGCTGGACGAGCTCAACAGCGGCCTGGGCGTGCTACGCGCCCGGGCCCTGGATGACGATCTGGACGCGCTGCTAGAGCGCGTCCAGCATCTGCTGTTCGACCTGGGCGGGGAACTGGCGGTGCCCGGCACCGTCACCCTCACCGACGCCGATCTGGTGGAGGTGGAATCCCAGGCCGACATGCTCAACGCGGAACTGACACCGCTCAAGGAATTCGTGCTGCCCGGCGGCCACCCCGACGCCGCCTGGTGCCATCACTGCCGCACCGTGGCCCGGCGTGCCGAGCGGGATCTGATCGCGGTCGGCGACGACGACCAGGTCAACCCGGTCAGCCGCGCCGTGCTCAACCGCGTCGGCGATCTGCTGTTCGTGATGGCCCGCGCCATCAACCTGCGTACCGGCACCGATGAGCCGCAATGGGTGCAGCGCCAGGATCGCTGACCACAGGCGATTTTGAAAGAATGTGCAAGGCGCTGTGTCGCGGGCCCGGCAGAGCTTAGACTGGCGGCTCCGTTACTCTGGCGAGGTCCGCCGGCCGACCATGGGCATCCGCAACAAGCTTTTCCTCACCTTTCTCGGCACCTTCGTGGTGCTGATCGTGGCCGCCAGCGGTTTCTACTTCTTTGCGTTCGAGCAGAGCCTGCGCAAGTACATCGACGAGCGTCAGCAGGCCCAGGTGGAGCGCCTGGCCGACCACCTTGGCGTACTGTACGCGCAACGGGGCAGTTGGGACTTCCTGCTCAGCGACCCGCGGGTGCTGGGCCGGCTGTACTGGCTGGCCGGCGACCGCAACACCGGCACCGAACCGGGCAAGCGCGACCGCCGCGACGCCCCCCGCCATCTGACCCTGCTGACGGCGGACCAGCGCCCTCTGCTCGGCCCGCCACCGCCGCAAAAATTCAGCCGTCTGGTGCCGATCCGCACCGATAACGATCTGGTGGGCTGGCTGGCCTATCCCGACCAGGAGGCGATCCGCGACAAGCTTGACCGGCGCTTCCAGGAGCGCCAGCTCAATTTCGCCGGCTGGATGGCCCTGGTGGGCCTGGCGCTGTCGCTGCTGGTGTCCTGGCTGCTGGCGCGCCACCTGGTGGCGCCGGTGACGGCATTGAGCGCCCACACCCGCAAATTGCGCGAGGGCGACTACCAGACCCGGCTGGGCAGCCGGCGCCGCGACGAGCTGGGTGACCTGATCCGCCACGTGGACAGTCTGGCGGAGCGCCTGGACCAGGGCCAGAAGGCCCGCCAGCGCTGGTTCTCGGACATCGCCCACGAGCTGCGCACGCCGTTATCGGTGCTGCAGGGCGAGCTGGAAGCGGTGGTCGACGGCGTGCGCCCGCTCAACCACGAGACCATCGCCGCGCTGGAGTCCGAGGTGCGACAGCTCACCCATCTGGTCAGCGACCTGCACGACCTGGCCCTGGCCGACGCGGGGAATCTGCGCTATCACTTCACCGCACTGGACCTGGACGCACTCTGTGAGGACGCGGTGGACGCGGTGCGCCCGGCGCTCGGTCGTCGTCGCGTACGCCTGCGCACCGATCTCAGCCCGGCGCGGGTCAACGGCGACCCGGTGCGTCTGCGACAGCTGCTGGACAACCTGCTGCAGAACAGCCTCAAGTACACCGACGAAGGCGGCGAGGTGCACCTTACCCTGGGCCGCGACGGCGACGACTGGCGCCTGACGCTGAACGACAGCGCCCCCGGCGTGCCCGATGACGCCCTGCCGAAACTGTTTGATCACCTCTACCGGGTGGAAAGCTCGCGCAACCGCCAGACCGGCGGCGCCGGCCTGGGGCTGGCCATCGCCCGGCGCATCGTCGAGGCGCACGGCGGCACGATGGAAGCGGACCATAGCCCCCTGGGTGGTCTCAGAATCACGGTGCGGTTGCCATTGTAGGAGCGGGCCCTGCTCCCACAGAGAACGGAAGGAACAACGCATGGCGAAAATTCTGATCGTCGAGGACGAGCCCCGGCTGGCGCAATTGCTGGCGGACTATCTGCGCCACAGCCATTTCGAGCCGCAGCAGACCGGCAGCGCCGTGGAGGCCGAACAGCGCGTGCGCGACGGTGATTTCGACGCGGTGCTGCTGGACCTGATGCTGCCCGACGGCGACGGCATGGAAGTGTGCAAGGCGATCCGCCGTTTCTCCCAGGTGCCGATTCTGATGATCACCGCCCGCGTGGAAGAAGTGGACCGGCTGCTGGGCCTGGAGATCGGCGCCGACGATTACATCTGCAAGCCGTTCAGCCCCCGGGAAGTGGTGGCGCGGGTCAAGGCGGTACTGCGCCGCGCCGGTAACGCCGCCCAGCCCCCGGCCGAAGGGGGCCTGACCCTGGACCGGCACCGCTTCGAAGCGGTCCACGACGGCGCCCGGGTGGCGCTCACCGCGATCGAATTCGAGCTGCTGGCGGCGTTGTCCCGCCAGGCCGGGCGCATCTGGACCCGCGACCAGTTGATGGACGTGATCTACTCCGACCACCGGGTGGTGTCCGACCGCACCATCGACAGCCATATCCGCAAGTTACGACGCAAACTCAGCGAGGGCCTGACCGGCGACCACGACTGGATCGGCAGCGTCTACGGTGTCGGCTATCGATTGCAAAATCCTGATGAAGAGACTTGAACCCGGTCAGCCGCAAGCGACAAGCTGCAAGCCACAAGCAGGCCGTTCTGGCGGCGAAGCCTGCCTGATCGGCACGGCTTGTGGCTTGCAGCCTGAAGCGTGTAGCGATGTTTCCATATTCGCTGCATCCTGGCTGCACAATGTCAGGCCAATCTATAAGGGAATCCGGATACTCCGGAGCGTTACTCAAGGAGCAAGACGATGAAAAAACTGATGATTGTCACGCTGACCCTGTTCTCCGCCGCGGCCTTCGCCGGCTCGCCGATGGAAAAAGGCGCCGACCGCCACGTTCAGAGAATGACCCAGGAGCTGAACCTCAGCGAGGAGCAGCAGCAGGAAGTGCGCGAAATCTACCGCGAGAAAGGCGAAGAGATGCGCGAACTGCACGAGGAAACCCAGGAAGAGATTCGTGATGTTCTGAACGAGGAGCAGCGCGCCCAGTACGATCAACATCAGAAAGACCGTATGGAAAAATGGCAGGAAAAGAAGGAAAAGTGGAAAGAGCGCCACGACGGTTAAACGAGTCGTCTGAATAAAAAACCCGGCTTCGGCCGGGTTTTTTATGTCACACCATTTCCGTTACAACAGGGCGCGCCGCATGTCGCCGAGCAGGCCACTGAGGTAGGTGGTGAAGCGCGCGGCGTCGGCGCCGTCGATCACCCGGTGGTCGTAGGAGAACGACAGCGGCAGCATCAGCCGGGGCTGGAAGGTATTGCCGTCCCACACCGGTTTGGTGTCGGACCGGCTGACCCCCAGAATCGCCACCTCCGGCCAGTTGACGATGGGCGTAAAGGCGGTGCCGCCGATGCCGCCCAGTGACGAGATGCTGAAGCTGGCGCCCTTCATGTCCGCCGGTGACAGTTTGCGGTCGCGGGCCTTGGCCGCCAGCTCACCGATTTCCGTGGCGATCTGGCTGAGCCCTTTCTTGTCCGCGTCGCGCAGCACCGGCACCACCAGGCCATTGGGCGTGTCCACGGCGATGCCGATGTGCACATAGTCCTTCAGGATCAGCGCTTCACCGGACGGTTCCAGCGAGCTGTTCACCCTGGGGAATTTGCGCAACGCCCGCGCGCAGGCCTGCACCAGAAACGCCAGCATGGTGAGCTTGACGCCCTCTTTTTCCAGCGCCTTGTTGTGGCTTTTGCGGAACGCTTCCAGCTCGGTGATATCCGCCTCGTCGAACTGGGTGACGTGGGGAATGGTGACCCAGCTGCGGTGTAGATTGCGGGCCGCCACCTTGCGCAGCTTATTGAGCTCTTCCCGTTCCACCGGACCGAATTCGCTGAAGTCGATCTCCGGCAGATCCGGCGCGCCGGCCCCGCCGGCGGCGGCCGGCTGTTCCATGCGCTGCTTGATGTGCGCGTGCACGTCCTCCTTGAGAATGCGGTCCTTGGGACCGCTGGGCGGCACGGCACCAAGGTCGACGCCGGTTTCCCGGGCCAGCTTGCGCACCGCCGGACCGGCGTGGACGTTCCTGGACGGTCGGCCGGCCGCGGCGGCGCCGGATTTGGCCGGGTGCTCGCCGATGCCTCCGGAATCCTGCGCGCTGGACGCTTCGCGGGCAGGCCCGCTCCCACCAGACTCGCTTTCACCAGACTTGCTCCCACCGGGCTTGCTGTCGCCAGACTTCTCCTCGGCGGCCTGGTCATCACTGGATTCGTCTTCGCCACCGCCGGCGGTTTCCAGCACCATCAGCTCGGTGCCGGAGGTGATCTTGTCGCCGGTTTTCACCAGCAGCTTTTTCACCGTGCCGGCGGCCGGGCTGGGGATTTCCAGGGACGCCTTGTCGGATTCCAGCACCAGGATGGTCTGCTCCGCTTCCACGGTGTCGCCTTCGCTCACCGACAGCTCAATGATTTCCGCTTCGTCGATGTCGCCCAGGTCCGGGGCGGGGATGGTTTNNTCGCGGGTGCCGCCGCTCTCTTTTTTCGCCGGCTTCTNGTCCGCTTTNGGTTCGGCCTTCTCTTCCTTTCCGCCCTGNTCGTTGTCTCCGGACTGATCCTTNTCCGCCGCCGGCTCGTTTTCCGGTTCGTCGCCGGAGGACTGGTCNTCTTCGGTACCGCCGTCGCCGGCTTCGGTGTCCAGCTCCAACAGGGGGTCGCCTTCCTTGACCCGGTCGCCGGCTTTCACCAGCAGTTCGAGAACGGTGCCGGCTTTCGGGCACGGCACTTCCACGGACGCTTTGTCGGACTCCAACACGACAATGGTGTCTTCGGCTTCGACGCTGTCGCCTTTTTTGACGGACACNTCGATGACGTCAACAGGATCACTGCTGCCCACATCGGGTACCCGGATGGTTTCCTTGCTCATGGCAGGCTCCTTATGAGATCACCGGGTAGGGTTTTTCCGGGTCGATGCCGTATTTCTGGATCGCTTCCTTAACGGTGGCGGCGTCCACTTCGCCTTCGTCCTTGAGCGCGCTGAGCGCCGCCAGGACCACGAAGTAACGGTCCACTTCGAAGAAGTGCCGCAGCTTGGCGCGCGAATCACTGCGCCCGTAGCCGTCGGTGCCCAGCACCCGGTAGGGCGCTTTGATCCAGGGGCGGATCTGGTCGGCGTAGGCCTTGATGTAATCCGTGGAGGCGATCACCGGCCCCTGGCGCTTGTCCAGACACTGCTCGACCCAGGTGGGCGCGACTTTCATATCCGGCTTGAGCAGACGGTCGCGGTCCACGCGCAGGCCTTCACGGCGCAGTTCGTTGAAGCTGGTGACGCTCCATACGTCGGCGGCCACGCCGAAGTCCTCGCGCAGCAGCTCCGCCGCCGCTTCCACTTCGCGCAGGATGGTGCCGGACCCGAGCAGCTGCACCCGCTTGGCTTTCTTGCCGCCCTTGCCCTTGCCTTCGCGCAGCAGGTACATGCCTTTGCGGATGCCTTCTTCGGCCCCCTTGGGCATGGCGCCGTGCAGGTAGTTTTCGTTCATCAGCGTCAGATAGTAGAAGACGCTCTCTTCCTCCTCGTACATGCGGCGCAGGCCGTCCTGCAGAATCACCGCCAGCTCATAGGCGTAGGTGGGGTCGTAGCTGACGCAGTTGGGCACCGTGCTGGTTAGCACATGGCTGTGGCCGTCCTGGTGCTGCAGACCCTCGCCGTTGAGGGTGGTGCGCCCGGCGGTGCCGCCCAGCAGGAAGCCGCGCGCCTGGCTGTCGCCGGCGGCCCACCAGAAGTCGCCGGTGCGCTGGAAGCCGAACATGGAGTAGTAGATAAAGAACGGAATCAGCGTGAAGTCGTGCACGCTGTAACTGGTGGCGGCGGCGATCCAGCCGGACATGGAGCCGGCTTCGTTGATGCCCTCCTCCATGATGCGGCCTTTCTTGTCTTCGCGGTAATACATCACCTGGCCGGCGTCCTCGGGCTCGTAGCGCTGGCCTTTGGACGAATAAATACCGAGCTGGCGGAACATGCCCTCCATGCCGAAGGTGCGCGCCTCGTCGGGGACGATCGGCACCACACGATCACCGATGCTCTTGTCCTTCACCAGGGTGCTGAGCATGCGCACGAACGCCATGGTGGTGGAGATCTCCCGGTCGCCGCTGCCCTCCAGGAAGGATTCGAAGAACTCCAGCTTGGGAATGGTCAGCTTGTTGCTGGCGTGGCGGCGGCGCACCGGCATATAGCCGCCCAGTTTTTCCCGCTGCTCGCGCATGTAGCGCAGTTCCGGGGAGTCCTCCTCCGGCCGGTAATAGGGCACGGTTTCCAGTTCTTTGTCGGTGAACGGCATGTCGAAGCGGTCGCGGAATTCCTTCAGGCTTTCCAGATCCATCTTCTTCATCTGGTGGGTCTTGTTGACCGCCTCGCCGGCGCCGGTGGCGTAGCCCTTGACGGTTTTCGCCAGGATCACCGTGGGCTGGCCGGTGTGGTTCACCGCTTCGTGATAGGCCGCGTACACCTTGAAGGGATCGTGGCCACCGCGATTGAGACGGTAGACGTCCTCATCGCTCATGTGCTCCACCATTTTCTTCAGCTCCGGGTACTTGCCGAAGAAATGCTCGCGGGTGTAGGCGCCGCCGTTTTTCTTGTAGGCCTGGTATTCGCCGTCCACCGCTTCGTCCATGCGGCGGCGCAGCAGGCCTTCGGAATCCTTCTCCAGCAGCGGGTCCCAGAGCCGGCCCCAGACCACTTTGATCACGTTCCAGCCGGCGCCGCGGAACAGGCTTTCCAGCTCCTGGATGATCTTGCCGTTGCCGCGCACCGGCCCGTCCAGGCGCTGCAGGTTGCAGTTGACCACGAAGATCAGATTGTCCAGCTGCTCGCGGCCGGCCATGGACAGCGCGCCCAGGGATTCCGGCTCGTCCATCTCGCCGTCGCCGAGGAACGCCCACACCTTGCGCTTGCGATCCGGAATCAGCTCCCGGTTCTGCAGATACTTCATGATGTGCGCCTGGTAGATCGCCTGCATGGCGCCCAGGCCCATGGACACGGTGGGGAACTGCCAGTAATCCGGCATCAGCCAGGGGTGCGGATAGGACGACAGCCCCTCGCCGTCCACTTCCCGGCGGAAGTTGTCCATCTGCTGTTCGGTGATGCGCCCCTCCAGGTAGGAACGGGCGTAGATGCCCGGCGCCGAGTGGCCCTGGAAGTAGACCAGGTCGCCGGGGTTGTCCTCGTGGGGGGCTTTGAAGAAGTGGTTGAAGCCGACGTCGTAGAGCGTGGCGGAGGACGCGAAGGTGGCGATGTGGCCACCCAGTTCGTCGTCGTTGTCCTTGTTGGCCCGGATCACCATCGCCAGGGCGTTCCAGCGCACCAGGGAACGGATGCGTCGTTCCATGTAGATGTCGCCGGGAATCGGGGCTTCGTCCTTGGGGCGGATGGTGTTGAGGTAGGGGGTGTCGAGGTGGGTGCGGATAACGCCCTGTTCCTGGGCTTCATTGGTGAGGGTTTCCAGCAGCCAGCCGGCGCGTTCGGGACCCTCCTGTTCCAGCACCGATTCCAGTGCCTCGAGCCATTCCCGGGTTTCTTCCGGGTCCACGTCTTCAAAGAAGTTTCTATTGTGCATGGGCGCGCGTCCTTTTTCGCAGTGCCTGGCCGGCGCGGGATCGCCGCGACGGCGGGGTAAACGACGGAAACGGCGCGGGGTATATAGGCCGTTTCGTCACCCGATCATAGCAGCAAGAACGGACGGCTTCATGTCCATGAAGGTCGCTTGTGGGAGCGGGCCTCGCCCGCGAAAGGCAAGCTCTGCTTGCCGGCAGGATCCCAGAAAGGTGGTTTGTGCCGCCTTTAGGGCAGGGCCCGCTCCCACAATGCTCGCTCCAGCTAGGTGGGCAATACAGCCCAGAGCGCGGCGAANATNAGCCANACNGCNANNGCGCGGAGCATCAGCTCCTGGAGGNCTTCNAGGCGGTTGACGCCGGCCTGGAAGGCGGGCTCGTNGCTGTCGGCGTCGCCGCCGAGGGCGGCGTCGGCGGCCAGGGTNAGCAGGCCGCGGCTGTCGTCGAGGCGCCAGATGCGCCCGCTCACGGCCTGGGCGACCATGCCGAAATGNCCCACCAGGGCCAGNGCCAGGGNGNTCAGNCGCGCCGGGATCCAGGCCAGGGCGATGTCCAGGCTGCGGGCCCAGTCGCTGTGCTCCGGNTGACGGCGNAGCCAGGCCCGGTTNAGCACGAACAGCAGCGCCGCGCCGAAGCCCAGCACCGTNACCCAGAACAGCACCGCGAACAGNTCNCCGGCGCGCAGCACGAAGCGGTCGGCCAGATCNTTGAACCAGGCCCGCTCGCTGTCCGGGCCGTCATCCAGCGGCCCGGTGTCGAACGCCCGGGCGGCGCTGCCGGCCAGGGCGTCGCGGTCGTTCATGCGCCCGCGCACCAGCAGGGTGTCCATGCGCCGGAACTCGCTCTCCACGCCGATCAGCCAGAGCAGCAGCNCGCCGCCCAGCAGCAGGGTNAGCANCGCGCCCACCGGGCCGCACAGCCAGCTGAACAGCAGCGCCACCAGCAGTGTCGGCAACGCCACCGCCAGCCACCAGGCCAGCGCGCCGCCGCCCGGCGACAGCCGATCGATAAAGCGCTGATGGCGCTCCTCGCGGGTCAACCAAAGCGGCCAGCCGCCGTCACGACGGCGCAGGGCGAGCACGAGCAGAATAACGAGTAGTTTCATACTCTCGTTTATACCACGTCTTAGAGGCGGGTCCAGTCGAAGGCGGGGCCGGGGTCCGTCTTGCGGCCGGGCGCGATGTGCTCGTGGCCGGTGATGGCGTCGTTGGACAGGCGCGGGTAATGGGCGATCAGAGCGTCGAGCAGCGCGCGCAGGCTGCGGTACTGGGCGTCCTCGAAGGGGACGTGGTCGGCGCCCTCCAGCTCGATGCCGAGGGCGAAGTCGTTGCAGTTGTCACGGTCGCGCCAGCGGGAGACGCCGGCGTGCCAGGCGCGCTGGTCGCAGGCGACGAACTGCACCAGCTCGCCGTCGCGGCGGATCAGAAAGTGGGAGGACACCTTCAGGTCGCGGATCTCTTCGAAGTACGGGTGCTCGGACGGGTCCAGGCGATTCTGGAAAAAGGCTTCCACCTGGGGGCCGCCGAACTCTTCCGGCGGCAGGCTGATGTTGTGGATCACCACCAGGGAGATGTCTTCCGGGTCCGGGCGGGCGTTGAAGTTGGGCGACGGCACTTTGCGCGCCTGGTCCACCCAGTGATTGGTGAGTGTCAGCATGGGGCTATTCTCGCGGGCGGGGCCCGCTCCCACAAGACGTCAGGCGCTTTGCATGCGGCGCAGGTCACTGATCACGGCTTCCAGGGCGCGGTCGAACAGGGCGCCGTCCTCGATCAGTTTGACCTCGCCGTCGTGGAGCGCCTGGGCCAGGCCGGCGGCGTCGTATTCGCGCACCTTGATGCCGCGCCGGTTGATGAACACCAGCTTGGCGCCGTCGCGGATGTTGGCGGCCAGCTTGGCGCGCTGGGCGTCCTCGCCGTCGCCGATTTCCAGCCACTGGCCGGCGCGCAGGCGCCGGGCCCGTGCCACCAGCTCGTGGTCGTCGGGCAGCGCCGAGGGGGCCGGCGGTTCGGGCTCCGGCGCCTTGGGCACCGCCACCCGCTCGGTCTCCAGCCCCTTGATCAGGCTGTCGTGGACGGCCAGCAGGTCGTCCAGCAGAGCGCGGGTTTCGCCGGCGTCGTACTGAATGGATTCCAGACCGTGCTCCAGCGCGCGCACCACTTTCGGGCTCAGGTCGCGCAACTTCTCCAGGTCCGCCGGGGCCCGGTGGGGCATCACGCTCCACACCAGCGCGTCCACCACCTTGGCGTAGCGGCGCCAGGTGTCGCTGTCCTCGCCCTGGCGCAGCCAGGTCAGGTAGAGCACCTGCTGCCAGCCCTGGCGCAGCAGGCGCACCGCCACGTCCGGCACCTGGCGGCCGGCCAGGCGCGCATCGATATAGCGGCGCACCGCGTCGGCGGCCTGCTCGGCGCGGGCCTTGCCCTCCTCGGCTTCGCGCACCCGCTCGGCGACGCGCTCGGCGCGGGCGCGCTGGTCGCTGAAGAACGATTCGAACTCCGCCAGCAGCTCGCTGAACAGGGCGGCGTCTTCGTCGTAATCGTCGATGATGGCGTGCACCGCCCGGTCGATGCGCTGGTAGGTCTCGTCGTCGTAGCCCTGCTGCGGGTCCCACTGGCAGCCGGCGCGGGCCAGGGTGTTGAGCAGCAGTCGGGCGTCGTGCTCTTCGTTGCTGAAGAAGGTCTTGTCGGCGATCGCCACCTTCAAAAGAGGAATCTGCAGCCGGCCGATCAGCGCCTTGATTTCCGAGGGCAGGCCCTCGTCGTCGAGGATGAAGTCGAACAGCATGGCGACCAGGTTGATGACGTCGTCGTCCGCCTGATCCAGGGCGTGGATGGCCTCGCTGTTCTCACTCTCGAGCAGGTCGGAAAGCTCGTCCTTAACGCTGCGGTCCTGGGCGCCGGCGCCGCCCTCCAGAGCGTGCTCGAGGCGCTGCAGGCGGGTGAGCAGGCCGAACAGGTCCTGGCTGCTGACCGCCTGCACCGGGGCGTCGGCGGTGAGCGGGGCGCCGTTCAGGTGGGCCACGCCGTTGTGCATGATCGCCATGCCGGAGGTGGGCGCGGCGCCACCGCCGGCCACGGGCGCGCCGG
>FUFK010039772.1_pt1 | contig 20149 bp, 14 predicted proteins | sample 1021851 | NCBI WGS metagenome assembly FUFK01 (sample SAMEA51879418, study PRJEB19060) | metagenome
CCCGCACCGGAGCAACGAGAAGCATATACGGACTCTCACATTTCAGATCAAAATAATCTTCCGCACGCTCTGTCAGGACGCTCGGAGCAAATGGACGGAAAGATTCGCGAAATTTGATTTTAAGATTCATTCGCGATTGCATATCCGGAACGCGCGGGTCACCTAATATGCTTCGCCCGCCTAGCGCTCGCGGACCGAATTCCATACGGCCTTGAAACAGCCCTACGACACGTCCTTCATCGAGCAACTCCGCAGTTCGCTGACAGAGCGATTCCTCATCTTCAAACCTGCGGAATCGCGCGTTAAACGGCTTTAATGCTGCTTCGATTTCCCCGGTTGAATATCGTGGTCCGAGAAATGAACCGGATTGAGCATCAGGAAATTGCGGAGTTCGCGGATTATTCATTAGCTGGTACCAGGCAAAAAGGGCACCGCCGAGACTTCCGCCCGCATCGCCGGCCGCCGGTTGGATCCAGACATTATCGAATAATCCGCTTCGCGCGATCAGACCGTTGGCAACGCAATTCAATGCAACGCCGCCTGCCATACAAAGATTGTTTATACCGCTTTCTTTTTTGACGTGTCCGGCGATTCGCATCATTACATCTTCGGTTACGCGCTGAATACTTGCCGCAATGTCCATGTGAAACTGCGTCAGAGGCTCATCGGGGCTGCGCGGCGATTCACCGAAAAGACGGTGAAATTTTTCCGACGTCATCGTTAAACCTGACGTATAGTTGAAATATTGCTGATCTAGCCAGAAACTGCCGTCCGGTTTGATGTCTATCAGATGTTCGCGGATTTTGTTTTCGTATTTAGGCTCGCCGTATGGCGCAAGGCCCATCAATTTGTATTCCCCTGAATTTACTTTGAACCCGGCGTAATAAGTAAACGCACTATACAAAAGTCCCAGAGAATGCGGAAAGCGTATTTCTCTGATGATGTCGATTTTATTGCCGCGGCCGATGCCCCAGGTAGAAGTGCTCCATTCACCGACTCCGTCAAATGTTATGATTGCCGCCTCTTCAAAAGGCGAAGGAAAAAAAGCGCTGGCGGCGTGCGATGCGTGATGGGTTGTAAAATAAATCGGGCCGTCATAACGATTGCCCAATCCCCGATCAATTTCGCGTGGTAAAAAAAGCTTTTGGTTTAACCACAGCGGCAGCGCCATCATAAATGACCGCAGCCCGCGCGGAGCATATGCAAGATAGGATTCCATCAAGCGCTCGAATTTCAGGAGCGGCTTGTCATAAAAAACTACCGCATCAAGGTTTTCAGGCCCGATTCCGGCTTCGCTAAGGCAATATTCGATAGCTTTTGCGGGAAAATTATAATCGTGCTTGATACGCGTAAAACGCTCTTCCTGTGCCGCGGCGATAATATCTCCGTCAACTATCAGAGCCGCTGCGCTATCATGATAAAAAGCCGAAATACCTAATATTGCTGTCATTGCTGAAATCTACATCCGGTCAGGTCCGGACAAACGCTTTTTGCAGCCAGGAGCGTCCCGGCGGAGCTCAGGTGCATTGGGTCTCCAAAAAGAAACAATTCCCTTGGCTCGATACCCGAAGCGGCAAAATCCGTTGTAAGATCGCGAACCTCCACACCTGATTTTCGAAGAACTTCCGTAATAAGCTGCTGAGGTTTTTTTGCCTCCGGCCCTGCCTCCGGCCTTAATTGATATTCATAAGGAAGCAGATAAACACGCAGAGATTTGTTTCGCGTATTCAAATACTTATTCAGGTCCGAAACGGGCTGCATTGCGGCGGCTACAAAATTTTCACCGCGGTCGTAAAATGCGGCGTCAAAATCGAAATAAGTTTTTTGTGTGTCCGTTACGGCGTTTTTGAACCAGAGATAAAGTTTTGAACGCGAGCGCAGGAAATCATTTACCATTCGCACAGGATTGCGGCTTGGCTGCGTATCTATGCTGCGTTCGACCGAGCGGCGAATTTCGGCCGCGCTCTGGTCATTTACATCATTAAGGCAGATAAACAAAACAACCGACTCTATATCCGGATAACGTTCTATGAAATAACGCGTTTCGTTCAGATAATCGGCCGTGTCGTATCCGATAACTCCCGCATTCATTACGCGCCGGTCCGTCATCATTGACTGCAGGCGTCCCGGTATGGTTTCGCTTGCTTCCAAAGCCGGCCCGAAAACCACCGAATCGCCTACAACAAGAATGGCGCCGGAGCCGCCATCCTTTTCAGGTTCCGGCGAAACGGCAGGATCGATCCGCAGCCCCTCACTATCGGTCCAAAATTTAGTGCCGAAACTTACGCCGGTAAAATCAGGTGTATTTCCGTACGAATTTCCGAAGCGTCGCGCCGTAAAAAGCCCGCTGCTGTTATCCAGAAAATTTATCCGGGTAAAATAACGGCAATAGAATTCGCCGGCAGCAACGGGAATCAGGACAAGCAGGACGGAAAACGCCAAAACCAGTATTTTTTTGCCGTAATGGCCTGATTTTTCCTCCATATTGTTACGATACCCGCCGCCCGAAATTGATTTACCGCATGCGAAAAAATTAACAATCAACCCGTCTTTTACATAAAACCTATCAAACCGTGCCGCACCTGCCAAGCGGGGCTGTTCAGATAATTTCCCCCGTAACGCTTGCGATTCTCTCACAGTTATGAAAAATTAGTATTTTTCATGCCAATCAAAAATTTGACGGAGTAATCTACCAAATGGCTCAGATAACTGCTGAAACAGCTAATGGAACTGTCGTATTCAATTGCGAAACGGGCCGCAAACTCGTGCTTTGTCTGGAAGATAACGGGATTGACATTCTTCATCGTTGCGGCGGCAACGCACGCTGCACGACCTGCCGCGTCAAAATCATTTCCGGCGAGGTTGACGAAATGAGCGATGCCGAGCGTGCAATACTCTCGACAAAGGCTGACCTGCCGCCTAACACACGCCTTTCATGCCAGATTAGACTGTCCGGAGACATTCATTTGGAAGTCGTTAATCAGGCCGGCGTTACAGGCCTCGATCCAGGCCCGCGTCCGGCCGAATAAACGCCGGTTCAAATCTGATATAATGTAGTAACTGTTTTCACTACCAAGGAGAAATACTATGGGCCTAAACACAGTTTATAAACCAAAATCTTTCGATCTGAGCGATCTGACGGGCATTTCCAATGAAACACTGGCAATGCACTTCAAACTCTACGAGGGATACGTAACCAACACAAACCTGCTGAATGAAAGAATTGCCGAACTGATCAGCGGCGGCGAACTAGACCCGACAAAGGCAGCCGCATTCAGCGAGCTGAAACGCCGTCTGGGATTTGAATACAACGGAATGGTGCTGCACGAATATTATTTCGGCAATATGCAGAAAAACGGCACCGGCGATCCGGATAAAAACTCCGCTTTTTACAAAGCCGCAGAGGAAAATTTCGGCAGCTACGCCGTCTGGAAAGCCGATTTCGTCAATACCGGTAAAATGCGCGGCGTCGGCTGGGCGGCTGTTTATCAGGACCCGTTAACCGGCGCGATTTCAAATCACTGGATCAATATGCACGAAACCGGCAACGTCGCCGGCTACAAGCCGATCCTGATTATGGATGTCTGGGAACACGCTTTTATCAAAGATTACGCACCCGCAGACCGTCCCAAATATATCGAAGCCTTTTTTGCCAATATTAACTGGGACGAGGTAAACAAGCGCTTGTCGTCCGCGGGCTCCGCCTCTGCATGATGGCCGGCTCCGGACTTACCGGCATTCCAACAAACTAATTCCAACAAACTAAAAAGAGCCGTGCCGACCGCCGGCTCTTTTTTTCTGCCTTCTAACAACCTTTCCGAAAAAATTTTCAATACCTTTTCAAAGGGACACTTCTTGTCACCCTGAAAATGCTAATATGTCTGCCAATCGGGACGTTTGCCGCATTGGCCCGGCCCGCGAAGTAAAAAAAATTTATGTGATGCGGACAAATTCATGTCAATGAGAAACATTCAACCCCCAAATCGCATTGCAGACTATAAAGACCTCTTGGAGTTCAGATCTATTTTGTTGAAACTGCGCGATCTCGCAGAGCCCGATGGACGGCCGCTTTACCGATACAGGCTTAAAGATAAGGAATTTGAGGCGTTAAAGGGCCTTTTGCAGCGCTGGACCGAAGACGTGCAGCGGCGGGTTAGATTCGAGTACGCTGCAGCCTGGCCCGGATTTCCTGGTTTGTTTGTACTCTATTGCGCGGAATGGTGGCGCCGGTACTATGCAGGAAACGGATTTAAGTGGGAGCCGATTTTTGAGAGCCTTAATCTTACGCCGGACTGTCTGCCCGTGCAAGACCGGAGCCAATGCGTGATCGATGGTCTCAACTCGTGGAATCTGAAGCTTGCAAGACACGGAGGCCACGCATACATCGGCAATATCGCGCTGCAGGGCGGGCTCCCCGTGAGGTTGCTTGCCGAGGAACGCAACGGCGTCGGCAATCTTATATCCAAAATCCTGCGTTATGCAAAGAACACTTCCGTAACGATTCAGGACCTCGAAATGTGGGCCGAAAGCCTCCGCCTGCTACTTCCGAAATCTTACCGCGACGGCCATATTTTCCGTTTGATTGCGGAATTGACGTGGACAACCCTAGAACTTGCGAAGACTCCCGGAATTCGTGCAGCGGAGAATCCGATCGAACATTTAGATCAGAGCCGGCCGGGCTGGCGGGATAGTTTGCCGCTCGCACTCGACGACGAACAAGCGAATCAGTTAATAGCACGAATTTTGCTTGAGGCTGTCCGTACGCCTATCCAGGCCCGCAGCCAAATTTTCCCGGTCGAGCGGAAACTGACGGATGATGAAGGCCGCTGGACGCTTTTATCGACGGCCGGGTTTCCCGAATCGATCCGGTCGGATGATTTTGTGAGATTTTTCGGCATTAACCTTGATAATGAGGATACTCCCCGCTTCGGGGAAGTTTCGATCTCGGCGGGCAACTTGCGATTGTCCGCTACGCTTCGACGGATGATCGGCCGTGAAGAATACCGTCTTTCCGGCCGGCCGGACGAAATTTTCGGCCACGACGCAGCCTGCGAACACATTGTTTCGCTCACTTTGCCGGATGGCCGCATATGGCAGGCCCCCGCCCCAAAAGGAATTGGCTTGGACGAAGAATTACCTTGGCTCTTTGCCACCGAAGAATCCGGCTACAGATTCATTCGGCAGGGCGGCGGTAGCGTGGCATCGCCATCGGCAGCCATTGCCGTCGCTACCGGCTGGCAGGTCCAGACCTTAGACAGCAACGGTACTGTTGAGTTTATAGGCAGCCTTGATGGTTTCGACCGTAAAATTTATCGCATCAGCGGTAACATCGTTGCGACCTGTGCGGGCGTCACCTATCGCATCCGAACGGGAAACGCAGCCGATGCGGAGCAAATCTTTGAGTGGCAGGGCAAGCGGCTTTGGATCGACGCGGTTAATCCGTCGATGGTGTTCTGCGGGAAGCCGTTGCTCTACTCAGTCAGCGAAAACGGAGCAAAGACGCGTATCAACGGTGAGTTGTCGCTATCAGCCATCGGAAGCGGCATTCCGGCAGATTGCGGCCCCGTCGTAGCCCGTTATTGCGTTGGCCGCGAGATTCTCCTCCGTACGCGGATGCTCCTGCTTCCCGCAGATGCGTCCCTGCGCATTAATCCCGGCGATGCCCGATCGGGAACTATTACTTTTTGTAATTGGGAAGCCGCTTCTGCTACGGCTCAAGGACCCGGAGTAACTACCACTTGCAGTAAAGTTGATAAAGACCTGACTCTGTCAATAGGCATCGAAAACGGAGTAGCAACTCCGGAAAACATCGAGGTCAGCATTTATTGGCCGCATAGTCCGCATCCTGCACTTTTGCGTCTGCCTTTTCCTGGCCGCGGGGTGCGCTGCTTCGACCGGCACGGCCGCGAAATATCCGTATTCAGGCACATTGCCGTGCAGGATCTTGCGGGGACGCGGCTGATTGTGTGCGGGCTGACGTTTAAAAATGAGGCTCATCTGGTACTGAAAGCCGAAAAAAAGAACGTTTCCCGGCGCTACCGTATCCGAAACAACGGCCTGACCACGGAAATTCGCCTCGCCGACTTTCGCAGTGATATTGAGCGCCTCCATACCATCGATGATAATCCGGATTCAAAAGTCGAACTGACCGTTGAGATCGGCGGCAATCCTGTGTACCGCATTTTTATATTGCCGAGTCAGGCAACACTCATTCGCAAAGACGACTCCGTCTCGATCGATCTTTTGGAACTGGACGACCCATCGGCCGCGGAATCAGCCGCCGCCCATGCGCTTGCACTTGAGCGGCCGGGCGAAGAGCCGCTGGAGCTTGAGCGAATCGACGAAGACAATATGATTACCTGGCGGTTCGATCCGAATCAGTTTGCTCCAGGCTCCTGGCTTATTTATCCGCCTCCGGAGGGTTCAATCCAGTTTCGGCCGACTCTTATGACCGTCGGCGAAATCGTCGAAACAGACAACTGCTTTGTCCGGGCAATATCGGTTCCGGATCGTGTTTTGCGTGAAAATACAATCGATAATCTCATTGCCGAACTTACCTCGGACTTCGATAATCCGGCCTGGAACGAGGTAAACCAAACGGCGCGGCAGCTTGGACATCTTCCGCTCTCGCGGCTGGATGTTTGGCGCCGTTTTGCCCGATCGCCACAGGCAATGGCAGCCCTGGCGTTTCGCTATAACGATTTTACCGGTAGATTTCTGACCCGATTTGCCTCTGAATTGCCGTTTTCATGGGATACGATCGCCTTTTGCGATTGGAAAGCGGCCGCCGGCAAATTGCGGTATCAGACCGATCGTCTTTTCGGCGATTCGGCTCCACAGATCTTCAGCGCGTTCCTGCAATCGCGGATCAAGGATCTAACGGCAGAATTCGGCACGCTTGCCTTTCTGCTCGGTATCATTCAGGCAAATTATTTTGATGATGCCGCGCGACAGGCTATAGCCCTCCGCGAAGCAATTGGCCCGTCTGCCGCAGACTATCTTTTCGCAGGCGAGTCTTCTCTGCTGATGAGACTTCGGCGTATTAATTTCGACGAACAATGGCCGCGGTACGATGAGATAATTGACGCGGCAAAGGACGACCGCGATACCCGACGCTATATGTATTATGAGAATTTGGGATTCCAAAACACGGTTATCAATCTGCCGTTGATTCTCGCGGCAGACGTCGCCTTCGGCAAAGTTCACGCCTGGTTTGATGATCCGGCGCGGCTCCACGCTTTGGAACAGTGCCGCAATTTCGACCCCGATTGGTTTGATGAGGCATATAACTATACGATTGCCCGCTGCTATTCGGACGGACTTTTCGACTAACCATCGGAGTAATGCAACTTATGACGACCTCCTACTTTTCTGAATTACTGCCTATTCTGGCCGAACGTTCGCGATTTGCTGCCACAAGCTGGTATCGTTTTTCGGATGAACCACTGCGTCGTTATGTAGATGAGATGTTTTCCCGCTCGTTTGGTGAGCCCGGCGCCTTTCTTGCTGATCCGGCGTTCGAAGCAGTTTTCGGCTGGAAAGCCTCGGATAACACAATGGATTCGCTTGCCGGCAGCCTCCTGTCAGAAAAACTTGTAAACGCTATGGACAATCCGCCCGACGAGCTGGCAAACGACTATCGTTTTCCGCGAGACCGGCGCCCATACCGACATCAGGTCGATTGCTGGAAAATATTAGCTGGTGAAAAGCCTTGCTCTTTGATCGCGGCCAGCGGCACCGGCTCCGGTAAAACGGAATGTTTTATGGTGCCGATACTCGACCGGCTCGTCCGCGAGCTCGAGCGGACAAAGAAACAACTGAACGGCGTGCGGGCTATTTTTCTATATCCGCTCAATGCCCTGATTAACAGCCAGCGCGAAAGATTGCGGGCCTGGACGCATGCTTTCGGCAGCGATATCCGCTTTTGCCTATACAACGGAAATACGCCGGAACGTCTCCGCCATAATCACCAACGCGATTGTCAAAGCGAAATTGCCGACCGGACAACGCTCCGCGCATCGCCGCCGCCGATTTTGGTCACCAATGCAACAATGCTCGAGTATATGCTCGTCAGAACGATTGACGCGCCGATTCTCAAAAAGTCACAGGGAATGCTCGAATGGATTGTGCTCGATGAAGCGCACAACTATATCGGGTCGCAGGCCGCCGAGCTTGCGCTACTGATCAGGCGTGTTCTGTATTCTTTTGGCGTCAGCCCCGAAAAGGTGCGTTTCGTTGCGACATCGGCGACAATTGGCGATCCGGACGGCGATGCGGGACGGCAGCTTCGCAATTTTCTCGCCGATATCGCCGGAGTTTCCGAGGACAGCGTATATCTGGTCGCCGGCGAGCGTGAGGTGCCGCCGCTTCCTGACAACAGCCGGTTGGCTGATATTCCGCTTGCCGAAATAGCCGAAATCGATAAAGAGATAAGCAAGGATGAGCCGGCTACACAAAGATTTGCAGCCCTCGTCCGCAGTCGCACCGCGCGGGAAATCCGGGAGAGATTCGTTAAATCACGAAGGATGGCCTTAAAACTCTCGGAAGTAACAAAAATAATCGGCGGCAAAGTCGGCGACAGTTATTCGCAGCAGCAATCTCTCAGATGGCTGGATCTGCTTTCAGGAACAAAAGATTCCTCCGGCACGCCGTTTCTGCCTTTGCGGGCTCATCTTTTTCACCAAACGATTTCGGGCCTCTGGGCATGCGCGGATAGGAATTGCTGCGTGCGGTCCGGTCCGCTTGAGGATAAAAACTGGCCATTCGGCAGAGTCTATTTCGATCCGCGTAAACATTGCGAATGCGGAAGCCCCGCCTATGAACTGGTTTGCTGCATCGGTTGCGGTGCGGCACATCTTCTGGCCGCTATCTCGAATGATGGCGAAATTACTCATATCAGCGTTCCGGTCATGATCGACGATTTTGAACTGAATTTCGAGCCTGTTGACGGCGCGGAACCAGATGCTGACGAAATTGCCGAAGCTCCCAATCACAACGCAAATTACAACCAGCGGCTTCTTATCACCAACCGTCCGGGTCCCGACGTTGAAAAAGTATCAGTCGAAAAAACATCGCGGAAAGTCTGCGATTCAGACGAAAATGCGATTCAGATATTCGGAATTGAAAGCAGTCCCTTTGACCTTGCCTGCCCGCTCTGCAGCGAAAGGAGCACCTTAAATCGTGATGTGTTTCAGACCTGCCGAATCGGTGCGCCGTATCTCCTCGGCGACATTCTGCCAACATTACTCGAATTTGCTCCGGACGGCCAAAATCCGCAAAACGCGATCTACCGCGGGCGGAAACTGTTGACCTTCAACGACAGCCGCCAGGGAACAGCCCGGCTTGCCGCTAACCTGCAGCAGAGCGCCGAGCTAACGCGAACGCGCGGCTTAATTTATCACCTCGTATTATCGGCCGGTAAGGCTCGGATTGTCGACGCCGAAAAACTCGAAGATGAAATACGAAATCTGGAAATCGTCTGTCAGCAGAATGCTAATAAATGGCTGGTAAACCATGTTGCCGAAAAACGCGAGGAACTCCGCCGCCTGCAATTACCACAACCGGTTACGTTCGATTTTCTGGCCCGGGAACTTGCCAATCAGGGTAGGGATTTTACGGCAATGCTTGCCCGATACAGGGAATTTTCACCATTGGCATTTGGCGACGACCTGGGACATATGACGCTCGCCAAAACGCTCATTCTTCGCGAATTTGCGCGAAGGCCAAGCCGTATGCAGAATCTGGAAACGATCGGCATGATCGCAACTGCTTATCCGGGCCTGGATGCAATCAACGGCGTGCCCGAAGAGGTAGCCGAAATTACGGGCTTTTCCGTCGGTGAGTGGCGCGATTTTCTCAAGATCTGCCTGGATTATTTTGTCCGCCGGCAGGGAGCTCTGGAAATAGACGCGACCGTTAGGCATTGGATTGGTTTCAGATTGCCGAGGAAATATCTGGTCAGTGGCCGCGAGGAGCAATTGGCGAATAATCAGGTTCGCTGGCCACGATTACGCACCAGGCAAACAAACAAAATCGCCAAACTCCTTGCTCTCTGCCTCAACTTGAACCCGGAAGATAACGCCCATCGCGACCATATAAATACGATTCTGGACGCTGCGTGGGAAAATTTGATTAAAGTAGGAGTCCTGCAGCCCGGCGCCGATGGTTATCAGCTTCCGCTGTCACATCTCGCTTTTATACTGATGCGCGAAGGCTGGATATGTCCCGTCACGCGCCGCGTGCTGGACGTAACACTCCGCGGCATTACGCCGCATGTGCCGAAAACTCCCAGGCGTGAATCTGTTAAGTGCGAAAAAATCGAAATTCCGGTCTATGACCTGCCCTTCAGTGGCGAAACGGATCCGCTGAAACAGATCGAACGCGGACGCGCCTGGCTACGGAATGAGCGGCTGATCGAATACTTACGCGCAAAAGGCGTCTGGACTTCGGCGAATGACCGCGTAATTGAGCTCGCCCCGTATTACGTAACGGCGGAGCATTCCGCGCAGATCGATTCGCAAAAACTCTCTCGTTACGAAAGCGATTTCAGGAACGGCAGAATAAACATCCTCTCCTGCTCGACGACAATGGAGATGGGAATCGATATCGGCGGCGTCAGTCTGGTCGGGATGAACAACGTGCCGCCTCATCCGGCCAATTATCTGCAGCGGGCCGGACGCTCAGGCCGCCGCGGCGAAGGCCGATCTGTTGCCGCCACTCTATGCCGCTCTAATCCTCATGACCAGGCCGCCTTCGCAAACAGCCTCTGGGCGTTTGAGAATTCGATATCGCCACCTCGCGTCGCCCTGGATAGTCCAACCATAGTCGAGCGGCACGTAAACGCATTTCTTCTCTCTCATTATCTGAAAAAACGACTCGCCGGGGCCGGCAAAGAGCCGGTTATATTCACATGCGGCGCCTTCTTCCTTAATGAGAATGACAGCGACGCCAAACAAACCATGGCGGATGATTTCGTCAAATGGTGCGAAAACCGCCGCAACCAGATCGGCAGTAAAACGCTCGAAGCTCTGGCATCGATTGTTCGGCGAAGCGTCTTTGAGGACACGCCGCCGCTGGAATTAGCCGCACGCACCGCCGCACAAATGTCCGGAATTATCGAACAATGGAACATCGAATGGAATGGCCTGCTGGTAACGGAAAAAGAAATCAGGGATAAAGCCATTAATCCCGACGAGCCGGTCTTACGGGCTATTGAATACCGAAAACGCCGGCAGCGAGACGAGTTTCTTCTGCGAGAACTTACCGCACGCGGCTTTTTGCCTGCATATGGCTTTCCACGAAACGTCGTTGCGTTTGACAATATGACCGTATCCGAATTTAAACGCCGACGGCAAAATGCCGGGACCGAAACAGGCCGCGAGGACAACCTCTATAAGCGACGCGAACTCCCGAACCGCGATATCGGCGTCGCGCTTCGTGAGTATGCTCCGGGAAGCCAGGTTGTAATCGACGGACTCGTTTATCGCTCGGCCGGCATTACGCTGAATTGGAAAATACCGGCAGACCGCGACCAGGTGCGCGAAGTCCAGAATTTGAAGATTGCCTGGCGCTGTATTGATTGTGGAGCAAGCGGTTCAATGCGATGGGCAAACGATCTCAGATGCCGGCAGTGTAATGCCGAGCTGGACCGGAAACACCTATTGAATTACCTCGAGCCGGCCGGCTTCGCAGTCGATTTCTATGAAGAGCCGGGCAATGATTACACTTCGCAGCATTTTGTCCCGGTCCAGCCGCCTTGGATTGGCATCAGCGGCGAATGGCAGCCTCTCGGCAATCCCGATCTCGGGCGATTTCGCGTTTCGACCGAGGGTAATATTTTTGTATATTCGGCCGGCGAATCCGGCCTTGGGTATGCGGTATGTCTAGAATGCGGACGCTGCGCCCCTGTTTCCGCCTCTAATGCACTGCCCGGAGTGTTTACCGAACCGCACAGAAAACTAAGGCGCTCGCAATCCGAAGCGGCATTTTGCCCGGGCAGTGAAAACGAATGGAAAATAACCCGAGTCGTACTTGGCGCTGAAGTGAGAACAGATATTTGCGAGATCCAACTTCGTGGGTACAACGGCGAATGGGTTAATGACAGTACAGCCGCCCGGACAATCGGCGTTGCTCTTCGCGATGCATTCGCTGCATCGCTCGGCATTCAGGCCACCGAGTTCGGCTCCTTCGCACATCCGTCGCGGACGGAAGACGGTTCGCCTTGCCGGTCAATTTTCATTTTTGACCGGTTCGCGGCCGGTTATTCATCGCGGGCCGGTATTTACCTGAACGCTTTAATTCCGAAAGCGATCCAGCGGCTGCATTGCCCCGCCAATTGCGATAGCGCTTGTCCGCGTTGCATTCTCGATTTCGACCAACGTTTCGAAACAGACCGGCTCGACAGGAAACGTGCTCTTGAATTATTCCAGGCGGTCTGATCGCTCCTGTGGCCGAAAACGTCTTGTAAAGGTTTTTTAGTATTTCGGCACTGTCGGATCAACTTCGTCCGACCATGCAAGAATACCGCCTTTCAGATTCAACAAAGGGTTTTCGAAGCCCTTTGCGCGAAGAAACTCTATTGCCTTAGCGCTTCTGACGCCGCTGCGGCAATGAACGACGGCCGTTTTACCGGCATCGATTTCCTCCAACCGCGAAGGCAGACTCCCGAGCGGAATCAGTTTAGCCTGCGGGATACGTGCAATTTCTGCTTCGTGAGGTTCGCGAACGTCTATGAGTTGAAAATCGCTGCCTTCGTCTATCCACTTTTTCAGTTCAATTGCTGTGATTTCTTCCATATTGAAATTAAACATCGGATTAAATGCCGGCGGAACCGGCGCCGCGGGGTCGCAGCCTTTTCGACCATCCGTTATTGTATTGACAATCCGGCACTTAGGCAATTTGATAAGTATTTTCCCCGTAATGAATATCGCGGAAATGCCGTATTATGATGCCGCAACTGCTTTGCGTTTGGATTTGCCCCATATCCGCGCTGTCCTGATGCTGTTCTTTGGCTTGGCAATCGGGGCAATAGATTTCGTTGCGATTTGCTGACGGTTTCATTTTTCCCTTTGAAAATGTATCCTAAGATTATCTGAGTATGATTGAAGAGCAGAGACTCGTAGCGAAATTTCTAAACCGAAAGCAGCGCCCGCGGCTCAAAAAGCCCGATTGGCTCAAAATCAAGCTTGGCGACCCGCGTAACCAGAATGCCGTCCTGGCTTTGATCGAAGGTCTAAATCTGCACACCGTCTGCCAGGAGGCACGTTGTCCAAACATCTTCGAATGCTGGACGGACAAAACAGCCACTTTTATGCTCGGCGGTGATACCTGTACGCGTCATTGCGGCTTTTGCGCGGTCAACAAAGGCAAACCTATGCCGCTCGATCCGATGGAACCGGCAAATGTCGCCGAAGCGGTGCGTCATCTCGGGCTCGCTCACGCAGTAATCACCTCCGTCAATCGCGACGACCTGCCCGATGGCGGTTCGATGCACTGGGCTGAAACAATCCGCAAAGTGCGCGAAGTAAATCCGGATTGCAAGATTGAAGTTTTGATACCGGATTTCAACGGCGATGAAATTGCTCTTAATAACGTGCTCGCTGCCCGGCCGGACGTTCTGAATCACAACACGGAAACCATTGCACGGCTCTATCGCCGCGTTCGCCCCGATGCCAGATATCACCAGTCACTGGAACTTCTCGGGCGGGCAGCGCACTTTCGCGATACTCAGTTTCCTGCAATGCTGACTAAGAGCGGAATTATGGTCGGGCTTGGCGAAACTTTCGAGGAAGTTGTAGAGCTGATGCATGATCTCCGTCGTGTTTCCTGCGATATTATGACAATAGGGCAATACCTGCAGCCATATGAGCGGAGATTGCCTGTCGAGCGTTACGTAACGCCTGAAGAATTTGCTGAATGGAAACGCATCGGTGAATCGCTCGGGTTTAAGCACGTTGAATCATCACCATTGACACGCTCGTCATATCACGCACGGCAACAAACAGAGACGGGCACTGCCATCGGGACACAATCAAATGGAGTGAAGAAATGAACGAAGCCGAAAAACAAAAAGCTATCGAAATTTTGAACAAAATCCTTGAACTTGAGCTTGCAGGCGTAGTCCGCTATATCCATTACTCGCTAATGGTATTTGGTTACAACCGTATTCCAATTGTTTCATGGCTGAAGGGAAATGCCGATGAATCAATGACACATGCACATAAAGCCGGCGAATTCGTTACGATGCTCGGCGGCCACCCAAGCTTGAAAATCGGACCGCTTCTCGAAACGCACAAGCATGACATCGGCGATATTCTCCGCGAGAGTCTCGAACAGGAACGTTCGACATTAGATGCGTATTACGAACTGCTCGGCCTGGTCGAGGGCAAATCCGTTGCGCTTGAAGAATATGCACGCGAGATGATTTTACAGGAAGAATTACACCTCGACGAGGTTAACAAAATGCTTCGACGGCCCGGCGATATTCAACCATTTACCGAATAATCCAAAATATTTTTCTTTTCCCGTAAGCGTTTTGCCCGAAAAACGCGGGGCCGCTCTGCTCCGCTTTCTATGAAATATGGTCTGATAGCCGGTAACGGCAAATTTCCATTCCTTGTAATCGAAGGCGCCAAACGGCAGGGCGAAAACCTTGCCGTCGTTGCTATCCGCGAAGAAACGGATCCCGCAATAGAACATGTGGCCGACACGGTCTGCTGGGTCGGGATCGGCCAACTCGGAAAAATGATCCGTTTCTTCAAAAACCTGGGTATAGAAAAGGTAATTATGGCCGGGCAGGTCAAACACGTCCAGATATTTTCCGGCGCTTTGCCCGATGCCCGAATGCTTAAAATGCTTTGGAATCTTCCGCAACGAAATACCGATTCATTGATCGGCGGCGTTGCGAAGGAACTGGCGGCCGACGGTATCGAACTGATCGATTCCACATTTTTTATTCGCGACCATCTCGCCCCGGAAGGTGTTATTACCCGCCGTGGCCCGACGGCTCTTGAGGCCGAAAATATCGAGTACGGACTTTTCATCGCAAGGGAGATTGCACGGCTGGACCTCGGGCAGACGATAGTCGTACGTGCCAAAGCGTGTGTTGCAATAGAAGCGATGGAAGGAACGGATGCAACAATTTTACGTGCCGGTGAACTGGCAAACGGCAAACTTACCGTGGTCAAGGTTGCCAAACCAAATCAGGATATGCGTTTCGACGTGCCAGTTATCGGTCCGCCGACTATTCAAACAATGATTCGCGCTGGCGCAACCTGTCTTTCAATAACTCCGGGTAAAACGCTAATTTTCGAACGGAGCGAAACTGTCCGGCTGGCAGACGAAAACGGAATTGCCATCATCGGCTCGATGAATGAAACATTTAGCGATTCCCGCTCGTAAACAAGTTTTTATTCATCCAAAAAAGAGAAAATCCGGAGTAAAAATGAGAAAAAAATTCCTTGCCTCTTTTCTTTCAATCGCATTGCTGCTTCCAATTGCAGTTTTCGGACAGACGGTCAGAATACCGGTCGCAGATCGCAGGTCTGCAGAAGCGATTACGGCCTCGCAGCTCAGCAATTATCTTTATTTCGTCGCTTCAGATGCAATGGGCGGCCGCGATACGCCGTCTCAGGGACTGGATGTAACGGCCGAATTCATCAAAATGAATCTTCAGCGCTGGGGCTTCAAACCTGCAGGTGACAATGGCACATACTTTCAAAAGATTGCTTTGCGACGAGAGACTCTCGACTCGCAAAAAACCGCTTTGAAGATAGGCGATACGGCTTATGCACTCGGCGATGATTTTTTCCGCCTTCGCGGAGATGGCAGCGCCGAAGGTAAACTCGTCTTTGCCGGCGACGGCTGGATGGTCAAATCCAAAGGCATTGATGCCTATGCGGGAACAGACGTTTCAGGAAAAATCGTTGTTATCGCACCCCAGATGTTTTCGCAATCCACAATCTCCCCGCGACCGGAAGGCGTTACGGCAGACGACCTGAAAGGAACTAAAGGTGAAGATTGGGCTGATCCGCTTGAATACGCTCGCATCCGCAGAGCTGCCGGCATTTTAGTCGTCGCACCGCAGCAACTGCAGGCTGCCTGGGGACAGCTTCGCAATTTTCTCGGCCGGGGCACGACTTTCCCCGAAAAACTTCGCCCCGCACAGCCGAATAATCAAAGCAATCTGCCCGTTTTTTTGATTTCCCCGAAAGTGTCTGAAGCAATCTTTGCAGGCGAGACTATAACCCCTTCGTCCAAGACTCCGGCCGTGCTGCAGAAATCCGCATTTTTGTCCGCAGCGGCGAAGGTAGAAACCGTCTGGACTCAAAACGTAGTTGCCATCTGGGAGGGTAGCGACCCGCAGCTGAAAAATGAAATGGTTGCCATCGGAGCACATTATGACCACGTAGGAACAAATCCGAATGCTCCCGGTGACGATAAAATCTGGAACGGCGCCGATGATGACGGCTCCGGAACAGTCGCCGTTCTCGGTATTGCCGAAGCACTGGCAAAAGCAAAAACACGCCCGAAGCGATCAGTGCTTTTCGTCTGGCACTGCGGCGAAGAGAAAGGTTTATGGGGCAGTGAATATTTCAACAAGTTCCCTACCGTCGATATCAAAAATGTCATTGCCCNGCTAAACATAGACATGATCGGCAGAAGCCAGGATCCCAATAATATAATCAAATGCGAACGCCCCAATATGCGTTGCAATGAGGAACTGTCCAAGCCGAATGAAATATACGTTATCGGAAAGGATATGATGAGTTCGTCTCTTGGCTCGATAGTCGATGGCGTAAATAAGGGATATCTGAATCTTCAGTATAATACCCGCTATGATGACCCGAAAGACCCTAACCGGTTCTTTTTCCGCTCAGACCATTTCAACTATGCCGTAAACGGAATTCCAATCGTCTTTTGGTTTGACGGCGTGCATGAAGACTATCATCAACCAAGCGATACGCCGGACAAAATCGATTACGCAAAAATGGAAAAAGTAACACGGACCATTTATCTCACCCTGCTTCAATTGGCAAATGCCAAAGAGAGGCCAAAAGTTGATAAACAGTTGCCCCCGGAACTTACCAGGCGATAGGCAGCTTTTGACAGTCTGAAATTCGTGTTAAGCGGCGTTGCTACCCTAAACTTTTGCAGAGTTAACTAAAAACGCCGCTTTTTTATTTTGGTAAACTGCTGAAATGGAACTGATCGGTTGGAATGATTTTGAAAAGGTAGAACTCCGCGTTGGCCGCATCGTGGAGGTTCGCAATTTTCCCGAAGCGAGAAAGCCGGCCTATATTCTGCGGATTGATTTCGGAGATGAAATCGGCATTCGTAAATCCAGCGCGCAAATTACCGGTTTGTATTCTCCCGAAGACCTGGTCGGACGTCTGGTTGTGGCGGTTATTAATTTTCCACCCAAACAAATCGGGCCGTTTATGTCCGAATGTCTTGTAACAGGTTTTCCGGATAATAATGGCAACATCGTTCTCTGTGTACCGGACGGAGAAGTGCCGCCCGGGACAAAATTGATGTAATTGCAGGCATGGTTTTTCTATTGCTTTTCGTCATAGGCAACCTGAAGCCGTCGGTAAGCTTCAGCCCGGGACATGCCTGATTCCTTTGCTGCTGTTTTCAGAGCGGTTCTTTTGTCGGCTCCGGCCTCGATCAAAGCGTTGAATCTTTCGCGTAATGAAGTTTCTATCCGTATGTCGTCCCCGATTTCCTTACCGGGACGATCTATGACTATTACGAATTCACCGCGCGGCTTTGAATTGCGGAAATGAGCCGCGATATTATTAAGATCACCTGTTATGGTTTCCTCGTAAACTTTTGTCAGTTCCCGGATTGCTGCGGCTTGCCTGTTACCAAGCACATCTGCCGCATCCTCGAGAGCCGAAACAAGCCTGTGCGGCGCCTCGAAGAAAACCAAAGTCGCATCGAGAAATTTCAAATCGGCAAGCTTTTTTTGCCGCTGTGTTTTTTTTGCGGGAAGGAATCCGCCGAAAAAAATCGCATCCGTCGGTAAACCGGAAATTACTACCGCAGTTACAAATGATACCGGACCAGGGATTGCAGTTACATTCGCTCCCGACAACCTGGCAGCCCGGACAAGGCGATAACCGGGATCACTGATGCACGGCGTGCCCGCATCTGATACAAGAGCGACATTATTGCCACCTGAGAGCATTTGCAGCAGTGCAGCCTCCCTTTGCTGCTCATTATGCTCATGGTAACTGATCAGCCGCGAACGAATTCCGAAATGTCGCAAAAGGGCTCCGGTTTGCCGTGTATCTTCGCATGCGATTACATCGACTGAAGCCAGCACTTCAAGCGCGCGCGGGCTGATATCGCCGAGATTGCCAATGGGCGTCGAAACAATATAAAGCGTTCCGGGCATCGTCCAGATAATAAGCAGGTAATAAAACCTTAGCCGAGAGATCCCGTAAATTCAAATTCAAAAAGCCGGAGCGGAAAATTGCCCCGGCTTTGAAACGTTGTGTTTTCGATATTTCATCAGAATGGGAAGCGATTTGGCCGTCGATAAGTATCTATTCCATATACCCTGGCGATAACATCCAGGTCATAGCGTATCTGCTCCCAGGCAGACCGCAGCTCGCTACGTCTGGGCGATCGCGAAATCTCGGCATCAAGCGAACGACCGATTTCAATCACGCGATATGCCTCATCACGGCTTTTATTCAGATTCCGTCCATTGCCGTATTTATCGGCAAGTTTCTCCGTGGCTTTTTTGAAATCATCGGCCAAATCCTCGATACGGCCGTAGTTGGCATTGCGGCTTCCCCAGTTCCCCCAATTGCCCCAGTTTCCCCAGCCACCTCTGCGATTGCGGTCATCATCGCGGCGGTCTTCAATACGATTGGTCAGACGCTCAAAATAACGGGCATTATTGCGTAGATTCTGAACCGTGGCACGGATATTGGTGTTGTAACGTCCGCGGCCGTAATAATCGTCATCGTCGCGCGGATCATTTCGCCATTGGGCAGCCGCCGGCAATGCAAGTGCGGCCCCGAATAAAGCTATCATTGCAAAGTATTTACCGAATCGTTTCATTGAATTTCCCCTTTACAAAATTGTTATTGCAGCATTTGCTGCTGCTTGCGCAATTTATGGGCAAGAGGCGTGCCACGTATTTGGCAATACATTTGAAAAGCCCGCAAATGGTTTCAAATCAAGCGTTTACGGCAGTTGAGAGCAGGACGTAATAAAACGATTGAAAGCAACGGAAATACACCGTTGCCCCATTTCGTCTAAAGGATGAATGAGATGGTAGCGTTACTTTACTGCAAGCGCGGCAGCGGCATTGACTCTTCCGCCTGAGGCAATTTTATCTTTCAGGCCGTCAATTTTGTCAACCGATTTCAAAAGCCTTTTTCTGAGTTCAGGAAGCGTCAGATCAGGTTCTGCCGCCAGAATCAATGCAGCAACACCGGCAACCTGGGGTGCCGCCATCGAGGTGCCGGAAGCCTCCCTGTAAACGTTACCGAGCCAGGTCGAAAGTATCTCGCGTCCGGGAGCGGCTATATGAACCGTTTTTAACCCGAAATTCGAAAAATTGGCAAGGTTGTCGTTACGGTCCAGCGCGGCTACGCTGATAACATTCTGAAGATCGTAATTGGATGGATAATGCGGGCTGCGGTCATTGTCCGTACCGTTATTGCCGGCAGCAGCGACAAAAAGTATTCCCGCATCGCCGGCAGCGCGGATTGCATCCTCCAAAGCACGAGAGCGCTGCGTTGAGCCCCAGCTTGCATTGATAACGCGGATATTGACACCATTCTTTTTGCGGTCAATAGCGTAATTAATAGCTTCGATCGCATTTTTTGTAGAGCCAAAACCGCCGCGGCCAAGAAACTTTAGCGGAAGTATTTTAACTTTCCAGTTTATACCTGCAATTCCTTCACCGTTATCGCCTTCCGCACCGATAATACCCGCAACATGAGTACCATGTCCGTTATCATCCATTGGGTCCGGCGTATTGGTTTCGGCATCGAAACCATGAACGTCATCTACGGCACCCAATTCATCGTCGTAATAAGGCGGAACCTTTTCAGGCCGTATCCACATATTTTCCGTGAGATCCGGATGCGTGTAATCAACACCGGTATCCAGAACGGCAACAACGATT
>FUFK010051087.1_pt1 | contig 20148 bp, 14 predicted proteins | sample 1021851 | NCBI WGS metagenome assembly FUFK01 (sample SAMEA51879418, study PRJEB19060) | metagenome
ACATTGTTGATCTGGTTCGGGAAGTCACTCCGGCCGGTGGCCATGACCGCAGCAAGCCCATCGGCCGCCTCGGGACGAATCTCCGGATCGGGATTGGCCATGGCGAAAACGATCGGGTTCGGTGCCATCGTGCGAAGATCGCTTGCGTCAATCAGGTCGGGGGCGGACACGCCGATGAAGATGTCCGCACCTTTGAGCACGTCCTGGAGCGTCCCGGCCTTACGGTCGGGATTGGTGTGGTCGGCGAACCACTCCTTCGCGAAGTTCAGTCGGTCGCGGCCCGAGTAGACCGAGCCGGTGGAGTCGACACCGATGAGTTCGCCGTACCCGGCGTCGCGCAGGATCTTTCCGATGGCGAGGCCCGCAGCGCCCATGCCGGAGATGACGACCGAACAATCCTCCGGCTTCTTGTCGATGAGCTTGAGGCTGTTGGTGAGACCGGCAAGGGTCACCACCGCCGTGCCGTGCTGGTCATCGTGGAAGACCGGAATGTCGAGACGTTCCTTGAGGGTGTCCTCGATGGTGAAGCACGCCGGTGCGGCGATGTCCTCGAGGTTGATGCCCCCAAAGGTTGGAGCGATCCGCTCGACGGTCTCGATAATCTCCTCGGGGTCCTTCGTGTCGAGGCAGATCGGGAAACCGTCAACGCCGGCGAACTCCTTGAACAGCAGCGCCTTACCCTCCATCACCGGCATGGCTGCTTCGGGACCGATGTCGCCGAGGCCGAGCACGGCAGTGCCGTCGCTGACGATGGCGACAGTGTTCTTCTTGATCGTGTAGTCGTGGGCCTTGGCGATGTCGTCGTGGATGGCCATGCACACTCGGGCGACGCCAGGGGTGTACGCCATGGCGAGGTCATGGGCGTCGGCGACGCCGCACAACGGCAGCACCTCGATCTTGCCGCCTTCGTGGATGCGGAAGGTGCGGTCCCACCATTCGACCACGGTGACACCCGACAAGGTGTTGGCCACCTCGACGAGTTTGCGACCGTGAGCCTCGTCGCGAGCGTGAATGTCGATGGTGCGTGAGACGCTGGGGCCCTTCGCTTCGAAGCCGGTCGCGCCGGCGATGTTGCCGCCGGCTTCACCGATAGCGACGGCGAAACGGCCGAGGGTGCCGGGAACGTTGTCGAGAACGATCTTCAACCCGATGGAATAGGCGGCGGTCGGGACCTTGCTCATGGCCTGCGACGCTAGCGGGGCCGCCGATCCGAACCCCCATGCAGCCGTCGGCCGGCCTTCGGGTCTCGCCCACACAGAGGAACGGGCCTCGGCGCCGTTCCAGAAATCGGACTGCTCTCTGAACACGTTCAGCGCTAGCATCCATCGCATGGCACCCCGTCCCGGAGAAATGACCGACGAGCACAAGGCCGCTCTGGCAGAAGGCCGGGCTCAGGGAAGCGCCGTGCGCGCCTACCTTGAGGCCCTCGAAAACCACAAACCGAGGCGCGGGCGCAAACGCACGCCGGCAACCATTCGGGCACGACTTGCAACGATTGATTCAAACCTCGAACAGTCCGACCCGGTGAGCCGGCTCCAGATGATTCAGGAGCGCATGGATCTCGCGGCTGAACTCGAGGCAGCCGAACGGCCGGTCGACCTCAGCGCCCTCGAAGACCGGTTCGTGGCGGTGGCCAAGGCCTACAGCGAACGCAAGGGCATCTCCTACGCCGCATGGAAGGAGTTCGGGGTTCCCACTCCGCTCCTCAAGCGGGCAGGCATCACCCGCNGGANCTGATCAAACCCGGACNTCGGCACCGGCTGACGCAGCCTCGGGGTGCGCAGCCAAGACGGTGTTGGCACGGGCGACGACCCGCGCCACCTGCGCGATGGCCGTACCGGTGAACTCCTGCGGATTCGCGAGCAACGCCTCGATCTCGTTGCGGTCGAGCGGCATCAGCGAATCATCGGCGAGGCGTTCGACGAGCGACGCGTACTCGCCACCTTCACGCCGATCGAGTGCGGCGGCCACGGCGTGTTCCTTGACCAGCTCGTGCGCCGCTTCACGACCGAGCCCACCATCGACCGCCGCGGTCAGAATTCGGGTGGTCGCAAGGAAGGGAAGGTCACGACGCAGCTCGGCCTCGACGACCGCCGGGAAGACCCCGAACTCATCGAACACACTGAGCGCGGTCTGGATAAGACCGTCGGCAGCCATGAACGCATCGGGCAACATGACCCGCCGCACGACGGAGCAGCTCACGTCGCCCTCGTTCCACTGACGGCCAGCCAAGCCCGCCGCCATCGTGAGATGACCGTCGATCACGAGCTTGAGACCATTGACCCGTTCAGCGCTCCGGGCGTTCATCTTGTGCGGCATCGCCGAGGAGCCGACCTGGCCCGGGCGGAAGCCCTCGGTCGCCAACTCGTGACCAGCCATGAGGCGAAGCGTGGTGGTCGCGCTCGACGGAGCCGACACGGCCTGCGCGATCGCCGACACGACGTCGAGGTCGAGCGAACGGGGATACACCTGGCCGACGGAGTCGAGCACCCGCGAGAAACCGAGGTGTTCGGCGACCGCCTGCTCGAGCTCGTCGACTCGATCGGGATCCCCGAGCAGATCGAGTTGGTCGAGACGAGTGCCGACCGGACCCTTCAAACCGCGGAGTGGGTAGCGAGCAAGGAGTTCCTCGACCCGCTCGAACCCGATCATCGTCTCTTCCGCGACATCGGCAAACCGCTTGCCGAGGGTGGTGGCCTGGGCGGCGACATTGTGGGTGCGGGCGACCATCACCTCGCCTGCGTGACGCTCGGCGAGCGATGAGAAACGGGCAAGGAGGGCGACGAGACGGTCGCGCACGATCTCGAGCGATCGCCGGATCTGGAGTTGCTCGACGTTCTCGGTGAGATCGCGCGAGGTCATTCCCCGGTGGATGTGTTCGTGACCGGCCAACGCGCAGAATTCGTCGATGCGGGCCTTGACGTCGTGGCGGGTGACCGACTCGCGCTCAGCGATCGATGCCAGGTCGACCTGGTCTTTGACCGCCTCGTAGGCCTCGATTGCTTCGTCGGGCACAGCGACGCCGAGCCGCTGCTGCGCCCGCATCACGGCGATCCACAGTTCACGCTCGAGCACGACCTTGCGCTCGGGGGACCAGACCTCGTTCATCGCTTCGCTCGCGTAGCGGGCCGAGAGCACGTTCACCATGGGATCTGTCGTCACGGTGTCACCGTTCCATTCCGTTCAGGAGTCTTCAAGAACCCGGGCTGATCGAGCGGCATACCACGATGTTCGGCGACGCCCACGAGGTCAGGCGGCTCGATCGAGGAACTGTTCGCGACCCGGACCCACGCCGACGAGCCGGATCGGCACACCGATCTGCTGCTCGAGGAAGGCGATGTAGTCGGCTGCCGCCGCCGGCAGGTCGTCGGGACGGGTGACGCGGCTGATGTCGGTCTTCCAGCCAGGCAGTGTCTCGTAGATCGGAACGGCCTTGTGGAGGTCCGACTGGTGGTACGGCAGATGATCGTGCCGGACGCCATCGATCTCGTAGGCGACACAGACCTTGACCTCGTCGAGTTGATCGAGCACGTCGAGTTTCGTGAGCGCGATCTCCGACAGTGAGTTGATGCGCGCGGCGTGGCGCATCATCACGGCATCGAACCAGCCGGGGCGACGGCGACGACCCGTGTTGGTCCCGTACTCGTGCCCGACATCGACGAGGTGGTCGCCGACCTCGTCGAACAACTCGGTCGGGAACGGACCGGAACCGACTCGCGTGACGTACGCCTTCGCGATGCCGATGATGCGTTCAACGTCGCGCGGGCCAACACCGGCGCCGGTGCACGCGCCGCCGGACACCGGGTTCGACGAGGTGACGAACGGGTACGTGCCGTGGTCGAGATCGAGGAAGGTCGCCTGCGCACCCTCGAGCAGGATGTGCTGGCTGGCCTCAAGTGCGTTGTGCACGATCGAAATGGCGTCGCCGATGTGCGGGATGACCCGCGGGGCGCACGTGTCGAGATACTCCGCGGCGATCTCATCGGGGTCGACCGCCTCCTGATCGAAGACCTTGGTGAGCACCTGGTTGGTGTAGCCGAGGACGACATCAAGCTTGGCCCGGAAGATCTTGGGATCGGTGAGATCCTGGACCCGCAGACCGACACGCATCGCCTTGTCGGCGTACGCCGGGCCGATGCCCCGCTTGGTCGTGCCGAGCTTGGCGTCGCCGAGGTGGCGTTCGTGCAGGGCATCGAGCTCTTGGTGGTACGGCATGATCAGATGGGCGTTGCCGGAAACCTTGAGCGCCGACGTATCGACGCCCCGGGACTCGAGCATGTCCATCTCGCTGATCAACACTCGGGGATCGACGACCACGCCATTGCCGATCACCGGCGTGATGTGGTCGTAGAGCACTCCGCTCGGGACGAGTTGAAGGGCGAAACTCTCACCGTCGACCACGAGGGTGTGGCCGGCGTTGTGGCCGCCCTGATAGCGGACGACCAGCTCCATCTCCTTGGCGACGAGGTCGGTGAACTTGCCCTTCCCCTCGTCTCCCCATTGAGTACCGACGACAACGGTCGCGGGCACGGCGCACTCCTCTCGCGGATTTGCGTTACCACGAGAGGCTAACGGAACCGAGACGGCTTGAGCAGCCCTTTTGTCATCGACGGCGACCCGCCCGGCGCCAGGGTCAGCGCAGAGCGAAGGTGTGGGTTGCCACCCCTGGAATCTGCTCGGCCGTTTCACCCGATCCCTCCGAGTTGTCCACAGTCTTGTCCCCATCGGTTTCCCTAGGTGGGGACAACGACAGATCCGGTTCGATATCGACGGTGACCGTGTCGCCTTCGAGATAGCGACCTTCCAACACGGCGAGCGCCAGACGGTCGCCGATCTCACGTTGGATCAACCGCTTCAGAGGGCGGGCGCCGAACGCCGGATCGAAGCCCCTGGCCGCCAGCGCCTCCTTCGCCTCGTCGGTCACCACAAGCGAGAGACGCCGCTCGGCCAGGCGCGTGCCGAGGCCGGCGAGTTGGATGTCGACGATCGACACCAGATCGGCTTCGGTGAGTGGCCGGAACCGCACGATGTCGTCGATGCGGTTCACGAACTCAGGTCGGAAAAAGTCGCCGGGCTCACCGGGGAGGTTCGACGTCATGATCAACACGACATTGCTGAAGTCGACCGTGCGACCCTGGCCATCGGTGAGGCGACCATCGTCGAGCAGTTGCAGCAGGGTGTTGAACACATCGGGATGGGCCTTCTCGACCTCGTCGAGCAGCACGACGCTGTACGGACGCCGCCGGATGGTCTCGGTGAGCTGGCCGCCCTCGTCGTAGCCGACGTAGCCGGGAGGCGCGCCGATCAGTCGGCTGACACTGATCTTCTCCTGGTACTCCGACATGTCGATGCGGACCATCGAGCGTTCGTCATCGAACAAGAACGCCGCCAGCGACCGCGCCAGCTCGGTCTTGCCAACACCCGTCGGGCCGAGGAACAGGAAGCTGCCGATCGGTCGGTTGGGATCGGCGAGGCCGGCCCGACTGCGCCGGATCGCGTTGGCCACGACCGACACGGCATCGTCCTGGCCGATCACCCGCTCGTGGAGGTGGTCTTCGAGCTGGACGAGCTTCTGCACCTCGCCNTCCATCAGTCGGCTGACCGGCACGCCTGTCCAGCGCGACACCACCTCGGCGATGTCCTCCTCGGTGACCTCTTCCTTCAGCATCGAGTCCTGTGCCTGGATCGTGTCGAGCTTCTCGCGGGCCTCCTCGAAGGCACGTTCGAGATCGGGGATGCGGCCGTAGCGGAGCTGCGCGGCCTTCTCGAGATCGGTCTCGCGATCGACCTCGCCGCGGAGCTGATCGAGCTCTTCGTTGATGGTCTGCAGCGACTCGATNGCGTCCTTCTCCGACTGCCACCGAACGGTGAGCCCGGCGAGTTCCTCCTGGAGGTCGGCGATCTCGCGGTCGAGATCCTGAAGCCGTTCTGCGGAAACTGCGTCGGTCTCCTTGGCGAGGGCGAGCCGCTCGATCTCGATCTGGCGGATGCGTCGCTCCACGACGTCGATCTCGGTCGGCACCGAGTCGATCTCGATCCGAAGCGACGAGCCCGCCTCGTCGACAAGGTCGATCGCCTTGTCGGGAAGATGGCGTCCGGTGAGATAGCGATCGCTGAGTACCGCCGCAGCGACGAGCGCCGCGTCTTGGATGCGGACGCCGTGATGAATCTCGTAGCGCTCTTTGAGGCCGCGCAGGATCGCCACCGCGGCCTCGACCGACGGTGGTTCGACCAGCACCTGCTGAAAGCGTCGCTCGAGAGCCGGGTCCTTCTCGATGTACTTGCGGTACTCGTCGAGCGTGGTGGCGCCCACCATTCGCAGACGGCCCCGGGCGAGCATCGGCTTCAACATGTTGCCGGCGTCCATTGCGCCGTCGGCGCCGCCGCCTGCACCCACGACCGTGTGCATCTCGTCGATGAACGTGACGATCTCACCGTCGGCGTCCTCGATCTCCTTGAGCACCGCTTGCAGTCGCTCCTCGAACTCACCGCGGTACTTGGCGCCGGCGACCATGGAGGTGAGATCGAGACTGATGAGCCGCTTGTTCTGGAGGCTCGTGGGTACGTCACCTTCGACGATGCGCTGGGCAAGCCCCTCGACGATGGCGGTCTTGCCGACACCCGGCTCGCCGATCAACACCGGGTTGTTCTTCGTGCGACGACTCAGCACGCGGATCACCCGGCGGATCTCCTCATCGCGACCGATCACCGGATCGAGTTCGCCCTTGCGGGCCCGCTCGGTGAGGTCGAGACCGAACCGCTCGAGCGCCTGGTACTGATTCTCCGGGTTCTGGCTGGTGACGCGATGGCTTCCCCGCACCTCGCGAAGCGCGGTGAGCAAGGTCTCGTGGTCGACCCCGCCGAGGCCCTTGCACTGGCCGCGCAAGGCGAGCAGGAGATGCTCGGTGGAGAGGTACTCGTCGGTGAGGTCCTCGCGAACCTGGTCGGCTTTGTCGAAGACGTTGCGAAGGGCCCGGCTGAGCTGGGGCTCGGAGCCGTAGGCGTTGGGCAGCTTGTCGAGGACAAGTTCGGCCTCGTTGCGCGCGGCGACGATGTCGACCTCGACCCGGTGCAGGAGCGGGAGGACAATGCCCTCCTCTTGGCCGAGCAGGGCGAGCAACAGGTGTTCCGGAACGATCTCCGGGTGCGAGGCGGACCGACCGAGTTCGGTGGCCGCCGAGAAGGCTTCGGTTGCTTTGAGCGTCCAGCGATTGGGATCGAGCGTCATGGGGAAACCTCCGGGTGCCGGGTCGGCGAGGGACGCAAAGTTGAGTGTATGTGACTCAACTTTAACGGGGCTGATCTATTCCAGATCCGGAGGAGATTGTTCGTCGGGGTGAGCAGCGCCGTGCCGCTGGCGACCGATCACGGGTGATGTCAGGCGCGGACGGCAAGCAGAGCCGATGCGACGTCCTCCCAGCGACTCGACGAGGCTGCAGCCCCCGCAGCGAGTTCATCGAGCTGTTCTGCTGCGGCGAGCACTGCGTCGGCAACAGAAACCGCATCGACCGCATCGGCGACCACACCGTTGACGCCATGCTCAACAGCCTCCGGGAGTCCGCCGACCGGAGTCACGACCATCGGTCGGCCGGTGGCGAACGCCAACGGGGCGATACCCGACACCGTCGCACTCCGATACGGGGCGACCACGAGGTGGTGCTCGGCGAGGATGGGACCGATCTCCTCATCAGGCACATAACCGACCCGCAACTCAACCACGTCGGCGAGCATCCGCGTCGCAAGATCCTCATGCATCGGTGCAGGATCCTCCCAGAAGTCACCTGCGATCGTGAGGCGGAGATCAACGCCGCGGCGCCGCAATTCTGCGACCGCATCGATCGCCAGATCGGCTCCCTTGTAGGCGCGAACGAAGCCGAGGAAGAGCAGACGCAACGGCGGACGCTCCGGCATCGGCTCGGCGCCGAGCGCCAGGTTCGGCGGATGGGGTGTCACCGCAATGCGTTCAAGTCTGGTGCGCGCACGCATCACGGCGGCAGCCGCCTCGGCGTGGACGACCGATCCCTCACAGCGATGCATCACCATTCGCAGCAACGGCCGGGCGAGGGGCATGCGTTCGTGTGGATCGGGGTTGTGCACGATGGCGACGGCCGAACGGCCGGCGACCCGCAGCAGCACCCACATCGCAACCGCATGGAACGGCGTGACCCATGGGAACACGATCAGGTCAGCAGACCGACACCGGCGCCCTGCGAGGACCCAGCCGAGCGGGTTCCACCACCGCAACCGAAACCGCACCTGCCCATCACGCCGCGGCACGGATGGCCGTTCGCCCTTGAACAGCGCCGCCGGGTACAGCGACTTCCACGACTCGATCACCACCTCATGCCCGAGACGCTCGAACGCCTCGACCGTGCGTAACCCATGCTGTGCGATACCGCCGCGATGAGGCGGTACGGGGCCGACGTAGGCGATGTGCACGTCGTCGAGGCTAGTAGCGGTCAGCCACCACGCTTGTAGATGGTGATGCTCTGCGCTTGATGCAGCGGCACGAGATCACGCCGATGCTCGCGATGCGCTTCGGCAACGGCGTCGGCGGTCTGCTGGCGTGCGGCGCCGAGTTTCGCTTCGAGTTCGGCGACCCGGGCCTCGAGCTCCAGCACTCGCTTTACGCCGGCGAGGTTCATGCCCTCGTTGGTGAGTTCCTGGATGCGGCTGAGCAGAGCGATGTCGGCGTCGCTGTACCGACGGCTTCCGCCACCGGTGCGCGACGGTTCAACGAGCCCCTTGCGCTCATAGATCCGCAAGGTCTGAGGNTGCATCCCCGCAATCTCGGCGGCAACCGAGATGACGTAGACCGCCCGGTTGAAACGTTCGTTGTCCATCAATTCCTCTCCCCTTTCGATGTTCACACGCCCAGGTGGGTGCGGGGTGAATCGTCACTTGCGGCGGCGAACGCCTCGACCGCCGCCTTCTGTTCGTCCGAGAGCTCCTCAGGCACGGCGACGACGGCAGTGACCAACAGATCGCCCAACCCTCCCTTTCCACGCAGGCGGAAGGTTTTGCCCGAGGAGGTGCCCGGCGGAATGCGCATCTTCACGGGACCTGCATCGAGGGTCGGCACCGAGATGTCGGCGCCGAGGGTGGCCTCGGCGAAGGTGATCGGCACCTCGAGCGTGAGGTCGTTGCCGGCTCGACCGAAGAGGTGGTGATCGCGGACGGTGACCTTGATGAAGAGGTCGCCGGGTGGACCGCCCAACCGGCCGGGCGACCCGCGGCCCTTCAGCCGGATCTTCTTGCCGGTCGTAACGCCNGGTGGGATCCGCGCCTTGATGTCGCGCGGGCCGTCGCCGTCGTTGAGATGGATCGTCGTCTCGATGCCGTTGACAGCGTCCTCGAAGTCGAGGGCGAGATCGGCCTCAAGGTCGGCGCCTCGCTGGGGTCGCTGTTGGGCGCTTCGGAACCCGGGTGGGTTGCCGCCACCGCCCCGGCCGAAGAAGCCACCGAGCAAGTCGCTGAGATCGTCGAACCCGACGTTGAAGCCACCGGGGCCGGAGCCGCCACCGCCGAANCCGCCGGCCATCGGGCCGAGGCGCCGGACCTCGTCGTAACGCTTGCGCTTTTCCTCGTCGCCGACGACGTCGTAGGCCGCCGAGACTTCCTTGAAGCGCTCCTCCGCTGCGGTGTCACCCGGGTTCTTGTCCGGGTGCAGCTCTCGGGCGAGCTTGCGGTACGCCTTGGTGATGTCCTTGTCGGAGGCGTTCTCGGCGACGCCGAGCACCTTGTAGAAGTCCTTCTCGAACCATTCACGCTGGGGTTCGGCCATCGCCTGCCTCCTTTCGTCTCACTCGTTGACGCTCATCGATCGATCCGCTGATGGATCAACCCTTCACCTTCACCATCGCCGCCCGCAGGACCCGACCATTCCAGGCGTATCCCGTGCGCAGAACCTGGGCGACGATCGGGCCGTCCTGGCCATCGTCGCCGGGCTCGCTCATCGCAGCCTCGTGCAGATTCGGATCGAACGGAGCGTCGACCTCGGCGATCACCTGCAGGCCAGCTCGTTCGAGCTCGCCCCGCAACTGACCAGCGATTGGTTCCACACCCTCGACTCCCTGCTGAGCCGCTGCGTCGCACGCATCGAGCACCGGCAGGAGCGCCTCGGCGACTCGCGAACCGGCCTGGGCGGCAAAGTCCGAGTTGCGCTTCTCGGTTTGCTTGCGGAAGTTCTGGAACTCGGCGGACACCCGCTGCAGATCGGCAAGGTGCTGATCGCGCTCGGCGGTGACGGCCTCGAGCGCGGCGACGAGATCCTCGACCGTCACCGGCACGTCGGCTGCGGCGGTGTCGGCCAGCGCCTCAGCGGCACCATCCTCCTCATCGGCAGCCGGCGCGTCGTTGGTCTCATCGCTCACGAGGTCTGCTCGTCGTCATCGATGATCTCGGCGTCGACGACCTCGTCGTCGCTGGGGGTGTCGTCCTCGGCGTCGCCTGCCGCAGCCTGGTCGGCGGCAGCCTGCTCGTACAGGCGCTGACCGAACTCCTGGCTCGCCGACATCAGCGACTCGGTGGCGTCCTTGATCGCCTCCAGGTCGGTGCCCTCGAGCGCCGTCTTCACGTCGGCGATCTTGGCTTCGAGCGTCGACTTCTCGTCGTCGTTGATGTTCTCGGCCTGATCCTTGATCATCTTCTCGGTCTGGTAGACGAGGCCGTCGGCGTTGTTGCGAACCTCGGCCTCCTCCTTGCGCTTGCGGTCCTCTTCCGCATGGGCCTCGGCGTCCTTGATCATCTGATCGATGGCGTCCTTGTCGAGGCTGCTCTGACCGGTGATGGTCATCGACTGCTCCTTGCCGGTCGCCTTGTCCTGGGCGGCGACGTGAACGATGCCGTTGGCATCGATGTCAAAGGTGACCTCGATCTGCGGCATGCCGCGCGGGGCCGGGGGCAGGTCGACGAGCTGGAACTTGCCGAGCGTCTTGTTGTAGGCCGCCATCTCACGCTCGCCCTGCAGCACGTGAATCTCGACCGACGGCTGAGAGTCCTCGGCCGTGGTGAAGGTCTCGCTCTTGCGAGTGGGGATGGTGGTGTTGCGCTCGATGAGGGTGGTCATGACGCCACCCTTGGTCTCGATGCCGAGCGACAGCGGGGTCACGTCGAGAAGGAGGATGTCCTTCACCTCGCCGCGGAGCACGCCAGCCTGGACCGACGCACCGATGGCAACGACCTCGTCGGGGTTCACCGTCTTGTTGGGCTCCTTGCCGGTCATTTCATTGACCAGTTCGGCGACGGCCGGCATACGGGTCGAGCCGCCGACAAGCACGACATGGTCGATCTCGCCCTTGGTGAGCCCAGCGTCCTTGATCGCTGCCTCGAACGGCTTCCGGGTGCGGGTCAACAAGTCGGACGTGAGGTCCTGGAACTTGGCGCGGGTCAGCTCATAGTCGAGGTGCAGCGGACCGGCGTCGGTTGCGGTCACGTACGGCATGTTGATCTGGGTCGAGGTGGTCTGCGAGAGCTCGATCTTGGCCTTCTCGGCCGCTTCCTTCAGGCGCTGGGCGGCCATCGGATCCTTTCGAAGATCGACGCCGTGCTCGCCCTGGAAGGTCTCGGCCAGCCAGTCGATGATGGCCTCATCCCAGTCATCGCCACCGAGGTTGGTGTCGCCGCTCGTCGACTTCACCTCGAAGACGCCGTCGCCGAGTTCGAGCACCGACACGTCGAAGGTGCCGCCACCGAGGTCGAACACGAGGATCGTCTGATCCGCGGTCTCCTTGTCGAGGCCGTAGGCGAGCGCCGCCGCAGTGGGCTCGTTGATGATGCGCAGCACCTCGAGCCCTGCGATCGCGCCGGCTTCCTGTGTGGCGGTGCGCTGTGCGTCGTCGAAGTAGGCCGGGACGGTGATTACCGCCTGGGTAACGGTGTCGCCCAGGTATTCCTCGGCGTCGCGCTTGAGCTTCATCAGCGTGCGGGCACTGATCTCCTGGGCGTTGTACGCCTTGCCGTCGATGTCGATGGTCCAGTTGGTGCCGACGTGACGCTTGACGGAGCGGATCGTGCGCTCGGGGTTGGTGATCGCCTGACGCTTGGCGACCTCACCGACGAGGACTTCGCCGTCCTTGGCGAACGCCACCACCGACGGGGTGGTGCGCGAACCCTCGGCGTTGGGGATCACGACGGGATCGCCACCTTCGAGAACGGAGACGACGGAGTTGGTCGTGCCGAGATCGATACCAACGGCCTTGGGCATGCAGGTGCTCCTTTATTCGCTGCGACGTCGCCGCAGATCACGTGTCTGCGAGGTGTCGCAGACGGTTTTCAGGATGCCGGGCGGCGGAGCCACCCGTCGGGTTGTGGTTGGGGGATTCGGAGGGTTCAACCAGGCAAAGCAGCGACGCATTCCCGATCGATCCGAAAAGTTGAGCGCGAGTGTATCAACTTTCCTCCGGTGCCAACCCGCGCCCGTGACTGCCCGAGATCTTGACGTCGAGCTACGGCACGTCGTTAACAACGAAGCACCCCAGACGCGGCAACGCCGGCCCCGACGACCCTCCAGGGGGGAGTGGTCGAATCGTCGGAACCGGCGATGCCGTGGATTCAGAACCCATCTCTGGGTTCGACTGCGCAGAAGCGCAGGGNGAGGGATCAGCCGCCGCCGACCGATTCGAGGCCGTAGCCGGCCGAGCCGTGCTCAGCGACGTCGAGGCCGGTGACCTCTTCCTCTTCAGAGACTCGCAGGCCCATGGTGGCCTTGAGAGCGCCGAACAGGATGAAGGAGGTGATGCCGACCCANGCGATCACGATNANCACCATNACGANCTGCATGNNGAGCTGATCGAAGCCACCNCCGTAGATGAGGCCNGCGTCCTCACGGCCGAGGAACGCATCGTCNTACTTGGCGAAGAGGCCAATCGAAAGCGTGCCCCAGATGCCGCAGGTGCCGTGCACCGAAATGGCACCCACCGGATCGTCGATCTTGATCTTGTCGAAGCCAAGGACCGAGAAGACCACGATAACGCCACCCACAAGACCGATGATCAGTGCGAACACGGGGGTCACTGCGCCGACTGGGGCGGTGATGGACACCAAGCCGGCGAGGGCGCCATTGCCCGCCATGGCCACGTCGGCTACACCCGACTTGAGCCAGATGATGGCGGTGGCGCCGATCGCCCCGGCCGATGCGGCGATCAGGGTGTTCATGGCGAGGAACGGCACGAACTCGTCGGCGGCGAGTTCTGATCCGGCGTTGAAGCCGAACCAGCCGAACCAGAGAATAAAGACACCGATTACTGCGAAGCCGACGTTATGGCCGGGGATTGCTCGTGGCTTTCCGTCCTCGCCGTACTTGCCGAGTCGAGGACCAACCATGTAGGCACCGACAAGGGCGGCGACACCGCCAGTGAGGTGGACGATGGTCGAGCCGGCGAAGTCCGAGTACACGGCGTCACCAATAGACATCTGAGCAATAAGGCCACTGCCCCAGGTCCAGTGCACGACGACCGGGTAAATGATGGCGGTCATGACGGCGGCGAATACGAGATAGGTGGTGAACTTGGTGCGTTCTGCCAAGGCGCCAGAAGCGATGGTTACTGCCGTTGCGGCGAACACCACCTGGAAGAAGAAGTTGGTAGCCGGGGTGAGGCCTGCCTCAAGATCAAACAGAACGGCTGGGTCGGCAGAGTCCTGGAAGAACAAGTCGCCGAAGCCACCCAACCAGTCACTGCCGCCTGACCCGTACGCAATGGTGTAACCGACGATGAAGAACATCGTGACGCCGATGGCCATGTCGGCAAGGTTTTTCGCCATGATGTTGGCGAGGTTCTTCGCACGGGTGAGACCTGCCTCGACGAAGGCGAAGCCCGCCTGCATGAGGAAGACCAGCGCGCCGGCGACGACGAGCCACAGGTTGTCCACCACGGCCCCCTTGCCGTAGTCGAGCTCCTGAGCGGAGACCGGCGACGCCCACAGTAGCGTGGTCGCCCCCAGTGTTGCGCCCACAACGGTTTTCTTGAACATGACGGATTCCTTTCTCGGATTGCTTCGCAAGCTAAGGACCGGGGTTTTCCGGTCAGTTTTCGGTGTGTTACCCGTTTGCCGCGAGTTGCTGACCGGAATCTGACGGTGCGTCCATCAGGTACCCGCGGCCGCGCACGGTGCGAATGTGGAGGCCTACCTCGGCCACCCGACGTCGCACGCGAGAGATGTGCACGTCGAGTGCGTTGCGCAGCGGCGCCTCGTCGGGCCAGACCGCTTCCGTCAGGTCTCGTCGCGACACGACCGCGCCGAAGCGCTTCATCAGGGCGTCGACCACGCGTGCCTCGACAGGCGACAGCGGAACCGCTTCGCCCTGGAACCGCAGCAAGCCTTCGCCGGAGAGCGCAGGACGGTGACGGGCCTCAGCTCGGCGGGCGAGCGTGTCGACTCGGATGCGCACATCGGCCTGATCGGCCGGCAGTCGAACCCAATCTTCCAGCTCGTCGGTCGGCTCCGGTGGAACGACATCGGCGTCGACCACCACAAGCCTCGGCATCCCCTCGGCACGAAGGGATTGCAGCTGCTCTCGAGCAGCGGGCCATCGAACGAGTCGGACGTCCATGCGCCGAAGGTAGAACGCGCCGATTTCATCAATGTTTCGGCGATGTGAAAGCGAACCCGCTCGAAGCCGACAAANTGATGAACCAGTCGGAACGCCCAACCAAACCCGGGGAGTTCACGGCGCGCATCCGAGGGGCTCACCTCCCCAATCTGAATCCAACCCGTGCCGAGTGCGCGCCGGAAACGTCGACAGGGGTAGATTTCGCTCGTCATGAGTTCGCGCCTGAAGCCCCATCACATCGTCCGCATCATCGGTGTCGGTGTCGCCCTTTTCACGTTCGGGTCCTATCTGGCCCCGTTCGTCTTCGAGTTCGACGAGGCGTCCGACGTCACCCGCAAGGTGTTCGGCAACGTCCCTGCCGGCGTGAAGCTGGCCTTCTACACCACGATCCCCATGCTGATCGTCTATGGCGGGTGGGTCGCCTCGTACCGGGTGAAGAACTGGGAGCGNGGTCGNCCCGACAACCGCCGCACCACCCTGAAGAACGCCAAGCGCCGCGCCGGCGACTTCCGCGCCGGCGTCTACATGCAGACCCTGTTGCGCGAACCGGGTGCCGGTGTCATGCACGCCATGATCTACTTCGGCTTCTTGATTCTGCTCGGTGTTACCACCGTGCTCGAGGTCAACCACCAACTGCCGACCGACCTGAAGTTCCTGCACGGCAACGTGTACCGCGCCTACGCCTTCATCGGAGATAGCGCCGGCCTGATCTTCACGATCGGCATCGTGTNGGCGATCATCCGCCGTTACGGCCCGTTCAACTGGCGCCCGTACCGCATCCGCATCAAGAGCAAGCCCGAACACGCCGTCATTCTCGGCACGTTCCTCGCCATTTCGATCACCGGCTACGGCGCCGAGATGTTCCGCATCGCCCTCGAAGGCATGCCCGAATACGAGCGCTGGAGCTTCATCGGTTACCCGCTCGCCACGCTGGTCGAGAACAACGCGAGCCTGGCCGGCTGGCACCAGTTCTGGTGGATCGCGCACGTCATCAGCTTCATCGCCTTCCTCGTCATCCTGCCGACGACGATGCTTCGCCACATGTTCACGTCACCGCTGAACATGTACCTGAAGGACCGCGATCGCCCGAAGGGCGCAATGAAGCCGATGCCGAACCTCGTCGAGGGCGACACCGAGCTCGAAACCTTCGGCGCCAGCGTCATCGAGGACTTCACCTGGAAGCAGCTGCTCGACACCGACGCCTGCACGATGTGCGGTCGCTGCACCTCCGTGTGCCCGGCCCACGCCACCGGCAAGCCGCTCGACCCGCGCGAGATCGTGCTCAAGACCGGCGAGGTCATGGCCCGCACCGGTGATCCAGCCGTCTCGCCGCCGATCGGTGTCGACAGCGAAATCACCGTTCCCGCCAACTGGATGTTCGACCGAGTCAGCCAGGAAGAGCTCTGGAGCTGCACCTCCTGCAAGGCCTGCGACGAGATCTGCCCGGTCAACATCGAGATCCTCGACAAGATCCTCGACATGCGTCGCTACCTGACGCTCATGGATTCCGACTTCCCGTCCGAACTCGGCCAGGCGTACCGGTCGATGGAGAACTCCTCCAACCCGTGGGGCATGTCGCAGGGTGAGCGCGCCGACTGGACGCAAGGTGTNGAGGGCATCGAGATCGTCGAGGGCGGCGACCCGCTCNAGGCCGAGTACCTCTACTGGGTCGGCTGCGCCGGCTCGTTCGACGACAAGAACAAGAAGGTCACCCAGTCGATGGCGAAGCTCATGCAGCGCGCCGACGTCGACTTCGCCATCCTCGGCCCGTCCGAAGCCTGCACCGGCGATTCCGCCCGCCGCTCCGGCAACGAGTACCTGTTCCAGATGCTCGCAACCCAGAACGTCGAGACACTCAACTCGATGGGCGTGAAGAAGATCGTCACCCAGTGCCCGCACTGCTTCAACACGCTCGCCAACGAGTACCCCCAGCTCGGCGGCCACTACAAGGTCGTGCACCACTCGCAGTTCCTCGAGTGGCTCGTCGACCAGGGACGCCTCGACCTCACCAACGCTGAGCTCGACGAGCGTGTCGTCTACCACGACTCCTGCTACCTCGGCCGCCACAACGACGTCTACATGGCGCCGCGCAAGGTGCTCGGGTCGCTCGGCGGGATTCAGCTCGTCGAGGCCGAGCGCAATGGCACCAAAGGCATGTGCTGTGGCGCCGGTGGTGCTCGCATGTGGATGGAGGAAGACATCGGCGACAAGGTCAACGACGTCCGGGCCAAGGAGCTGGTGGAGACCGGCGCCGACCGGGTCGCGGTCGCCTGCCCGTTCTGCTACGTGATGATGGACGACGGCGTGAAGGCTGCCGGCAAGGAAGAAGACGAAGTCCGCGTTGCCGACATCGCGATCACCGTGCTCGAGGCCATTGAGACCGGTGAGGCCAAGTCGCAGGCCGCGTCGCTTTCGTCCCAGACCGAGCTCGCCTCGCTCTCGCTGCAGCGCCCGGCGGACGATGGCGGCGTCACCACCCAGGACTGATCCGCGCCGCCGATAACCTCAGCGACCGTGACGGACTCGCCCACCATCCTCGTCATCGACAACTACGACTCGTTCGTCTACATCCTCGTGCAGTACCTCGGGGAGCTCGGCGCGAGTCCGGTGGTGCGACGTCACGACGAGATCGACCTCGACGGCATCCGGGCGCTCGACCCCGACGGCATGCTCATCTCTCCCGGTCCCGGCAACCCTGACGACTCGGGCGTGAGCATGGACATCTTGACCAACCTCACGACCGACACACCGATCTTCGGGGTGTGCCTCGGCATGCAGTGCATGGGTCAGGCCTTCGGTGGTGATGTGGTGCGAGCGCCGCAGGTCATGCACGGCAAGACTTCGATGATCCGTCATCGCGACGTCGGCGTATTTCGCGGTCTCCCGAACCCGGTCGAGGCCACCCGCTATCACTCGCTGATCGTCGATCGCGCCACCCTTCCTGATGCGCTCGACATCACCGCAGAGACCGACGACGGCCTGATCATGGGCCTGCGGCACCGCGAGCGCGACATCGAGGGTGTGCAGTTCCATCCCGAGTCAGTACTGACCAGCGCCGGGCACGTACTGATCACCAACTTCATCGACCGCTGCCGCTGAGACACCGGCCGAGCGGCGCAATCAGTCGCCGTCAGCCGTTGTGGTCGTTGGGGTCGTCGGGTAGGTCGTGGTGGGAGGGGTCGTTGTTGTCGTCGTCTCCGGGGCGGCTTGGCCGACGGTGATGGTGACAACCAGACCAACCTCGACCTCTTCGAACGGTGCCGGATCCTGCACCATCACACGACCATCACTCGGCGAACCAGCAGGCACCTGCTCAAAGATGACAGCCACATCAAGCAACTCATTGCGCAGAGTTTGAATCGCGGTGTCAGCGAAGAGATCCGTCACCGCTGGCACCGTTACCGTCGGCAGACCCGTCGACACCACAATCGAGACCTGCGAACCAACCGCGGCGAGCTGATCCGCAGCAGGCTCTGTACGGATCACCTTGCCCTCTTCAATCTCCTCACTCGCCTCTTCGACCTGAGAAGGATTGACAAGAAAGCCCGCCTCTCGCAGCGCGTTCACCGCTGCGATCACATCAAGACCCTCAACATCAGGCACCGGCATCACTTCCGGACCCGAAGAAACCGTGATCTCCACCGTGCTGCCAGGGGCAAGCACCGAACCCGGCGACGGACTCTGACTGATAATCGTCCCCGCGTCCTGGGGACTCGCCGCCGTGACCTCGGTAACGACGTACTGGAACTCCTGCAACGTCGCAACCGCCTCCTCACGAAGACTGCCAATCACACTCGGAACCGTGTCCGCCGTGCCAGAACTCACCCGAAGCGTCACCACCGAATTGGGCTCGACCCGCTCACCCGAAGGCGGAACCTGAGCAAACACCTGGTTCACCGGCACCTCATCGTTGGTCTCAAACTCAACATCAGGCTGAGCCAACCCAGCCTCAAGCAAAAGCTCACGAGCTTCTTGCACATCAAGACCCTCAACGCTCGGCACGTCGACAACGTCGACAACGACATCGACTGGCGTGCCCTCGTCGTCGCCCCCAAGCGCATCGAGGAACGAGGCGAACAAGTAACCGAGGATCACGATGAGCACACCGAGCGAGGCGACCAGCGCAACGGTGCGCCAGATGCCGCCGCTGCGAGGAGGCTCTTCGTAGTAGTAACCAGCAGCGCCATAGGCCGCCTGTTGCTGGGTGATGGCCGCTTGCTGAGCTGGGTCGACGTAGCCCGGCATCGGCTGCTGGGGTGCACCGGTGCCCGGTGTGGGGGTGACCGGCTGTGCGGTAGTGGCATCGACCGCTGAGATCGGCGCCGTGGCCGATGGCTCGGTGACTGGCGTCGGAGCCGGAGATTCGGGTGGGGCCTCGGCAGCGCCTGCAGCAGCGGCGCCCGCAACGCCGCCTCCGGCAGCCGCACCCTTGCCGGAGATGCGGTGGGCGCCGGCGAGATAGCGCCGAAGGTCGTTTCGGAGGTCGTCGGCAGCGGGGTACCGGTTGGCCGGACTCTTGGCCAACAACTTCATGGTGATCGCCTGGAGCGACTCGGCGACCTGGACCCCGCGCTCGATGAGGCCGTCGGGACGCTCCTGCACATGCTTGTAGGCGACAGCGACCGGGGTCTCGGCCTGGAACGGCGGCACGCCGGCGAGCATCTCGTAGAGCACAACGCCCAGCGAGTAGAGGTCGGAACGGCCGTCGAGCGCCTTGCCCTGGGCCTGCTCCGGCGAGAAGTAGGTGGCGGTCCCCATGACCGATCCGTGCTGAGTGAGGGCCGCATCACCGCCGCTCACAAGGGCGGTGGCAATGCCGAAGTCGGCGACCTTCACGTCGCCGCTGTCAGAAACGAGGATGTTGCCGAGCTTGATGTCACGGTGGACGAGGCCTGCGGCATGGGCGGTGCTGAGCGCAGCGGCGACATCGGAAGCGATCTCAGCAGCGCGGTCGGGATGCAGTGGTCCGGTGGAGCGCAGGACATCGGACATCGACCGGCCCGATACGTGCTCCATCACGATGTAGTACGTACCCCGCTCTTGCCCCCAGTCATAGATACCGACGATGTTCGGATGGTTGAGGTTTGCGGCAGCCTGAGCCTCACGACGGAAGCGCTCGACAAAGTTCGGATCGTTTGCGAACTCGGGGAACAGCACCTTGAGCGCGACCTCGCGACCGAGCAGCCCGTCACGTGCGAGATAGACGTCGGCCATCCCACCTCGGGCGATATGACGCAACAGTTCGTAACGGCCGTTGAAGACGGTAGGGCCCTGCTCGGACATAGCTGCGCAGCTTACCGTTGCATGACGAACGCACGGATGCACGGTCCCGATCGAAACGACATCACGAGGCTGTCAGTGGTCCGCCACTCCGGCAAAAACCCGAAGATTGACCGCGGTTTCTCCGCTCGCCCTTTCGCAGGCCTCGGCGATCAGGGCGACGTCGTCGGGTAGGCCGTCGTGGGAGGGGACGTTGGGGTCGTCGGGTAGGTCGTGGTGGGAGGGGTCGTTGTTGTTGTCGTCGTATCCGGGGCGGCTTGACCGACGGTGATGGTGACAACCAGACCAACCTCGACCTCTTCGAACGGTGCCGGATC
>FUFK010067321.1_pt1 | contig 20145 bp, 16 predicted proteins | sample 1021851 | NCBI WGS metagenome assembly FUFK01 (sample SAMEA51879418, study PRJEB19060) | metagenome
CCCATGCCGGAATGACTTCACTTTCTAATACTGAGTAGATGTTATCAGCATCTCTGTCACCACCTATTGGTTTGGTTGCTGAACAATTGGTTGTTCAGCGTCATGTTTCGGCTGAATCGTCCTGAAACCTACCAAACCTCATAAGATAATCTCGCATCATGAAAATTGATGCAAAGACGATGGCGTTGATGGAAACAGCCTGTAAAATCCATACGAAACTTTCGAATTCTGGGTTTGGAATTTTCATGACCATGAAGGACCAACTAACTGTACTGACCGTGACGTTCCAGATGCCGTGCCAGAACACTACAACCCAGATGTTTCGCGTGAGGTGGTATAGGTATCCAGCCATCAGTCCAAAGCCGAACCAATTGATCAGGGATGTGATGATTTGATAGCCCTCAATCTCGAGGACGAGGATAGCAATGGGTATATGGGTCATTGCAAATATGCCTGCCGAAGCCAACACAGATTGCCATGTTTGAAGCACTCTTGACAGTTGATCTTGAACGAAACCTCTGAAGAAAACTTCCTCTACAGTCGCCACAACGGTTAAATGCGTGATCACCAATACTATGTAAGCAAAGAACGAGTTTGTTTCCTCCATCCATGAAAGATTGAACTCGGTGTCTCCATAGATTCCAGAATTGAGGATGATGAGCTGTGAGATCAACTCCAAAAACAAATGAAAAAACGTTATAGAGAAACCGATTGCAGCCATCGAGAGGATGAAACGTTGTGTAAAAGTGTCTTCAGGAGAACCATCTGAAAAGATTCTGACAGGAAAACCCTCTTCGCCTCTATGTTTTGTCCAGTAGTACATCATCGGTCCGAGGAACACCACGGGTGCCAGAATCATGTAACTGAGATTGAATGAAATTGAACCAGGATCGTCAATAATACCGCTCGTAGTGATTCGAAACAAAGCCCAAATGAGCGTTGAAACCAGAACAAAACCGAGCAACTCAACGATGAATTTCTGGGAATCTTCAATTTCGGATTCCCCAACCGGTGGAAATTCGTCGACCAATTCCATGGTACCTTACAACGATAACGGGTTCATGAAGAAAGCGGTTCATGTTTCGCATGCCCTGCTGGATGTATAATGTTGCCTGAAAGCGAAGGTGAGTGTTGCCCAGTTTGTCAAAACCCCGATGGAAATAATCAAATCACCCTTTACTGACTTTGTTAGGAATGGCCTTGCTGTAGCTGTTTTCTGCAGTCTTGTTGTGTTATTATTTAATGCTATGAGGAAACCATAATCACCCAAATGCATCATAGAATCGTTTGTACTCTGTGATCATCCTAGCACCAGTGAATCTGGCTGAAGTAGCAATACTTGAACGCATGATGTTGGCCCACACAGAGCCGCCCTTTTCCCATGCCGGAATGACTTCACTTTCTAATACTGAGTAGATGTTATCAGCATCTCTGTCATCATCCCTATCATCTTCGGATTCTCCAATTGCCCAACCATTGACGCCATGTTGGCAACCCTCTGGCCACCAACCATCTAGAATTGAACAATTCGGTACGCCGTTCATTGCGGCTTTCATTCCTGATGTTCCAGAGGCCTCCATCGGCCTGACCGGATTGTTTAGCCAAATATCAACACCACTGGTGATTGCTAGACCAGTGTCCATGTCATAATTTTCTAAAAATGCGACCGGAATCTCGTGTTCTAGGTGTTTGGCACTGCCATATATGTCGCGAATTAATTGTTTACCGCCTTCATCTCTTGGATGGGCCTTTCCTGAAAAGACAAATTGGATTTTCCCTGCACCGATTTCACTAAGTCTCTCAAGGTCTTTGAATACCAAGTTAGCCCTCTTATAGGTGGCAAATCGTCGAGCGAAACCGATGGTCAATCTTTTTTCCTCTAACTCAACTCCAGTCGAAGCCTTGACGAGTTCCCGGAAAATTTGACGATTTTTATTTCTCGCTGCGAGCAAGTCATCATCGGCTAATTTTCCAGCATAACCTAGTTGAGTAGGGTCTTGTTTCCAACCGGGTAACTTCTCGTCATATAATGCTGACATTGTTGGAGATGTCCATGTAATATGGTGCACGCCATTTGTTAGTGGATGGATGTGGTAGTTGTCAAACATAGTTGATGCTACTTTGGCATTCAAATTTGATACTGCATTCACCTGTTCAGCGAGGGCAACCGCCAGGTGCGACATTGAACATCTTGCACCGTCTTCCGGATCACCAACCGATTTTACTAATTCAACAGCATCCTCAGGCATTAAATCACCCAGAACGTCATTCACCTCATCCCATTCAAAGCGATCGTGACCCGCAGGAACCGGAGTATGAGTCGTGAACAAGATGTTACTACTCAAATCCTCTCTACTCCAGCCCTGTGATAATAATTCTAGTAATGCAAAAGTGCAATGCCCTTCATTTAGGTGGAGTCCAGTGAAGTCTTTTCTCAATTTGTTAAGTAGTCGAACGCCACCAACTCCAAGTAAGTATTCTTGTCGGATTCTAACATCGTCATCACCACCATATAGTCTAGCGCCTAGGCGTTGATGATACTCGGAATTTTTTGGGTGATGCGTATCCATGAAATACACAGGCACAACATGGCCAGTAACCCCAACAACCTCGACTTTCCAAATTTTGGCGTGAATTGTGCCTCCATCTAATGGCAATACCAAATCAAGCCCTGTGTCGATCAAGTGGTCAGCAGGGTCAATCGCACCGAAAGTCTCGGTTTGATTACCATCAATATCGATATGCTGGCGGCCATAGCCTTCTCGATAAAGCAAGGTTACGCCGACTAAATCTATCTCGGCATCAGCAGCAGATTTCACGTGGTCACCCGCCAATACTCCAAGCCCGCCAGAATAAGTGTGTAATTCTGACCATAAACCAATTTCTGCAGTAAAGTAGCCTACTAGCCCCATTCGATTTGTCGTAACTTAGGGGGGTTATCATACTGCCTCTAAATGGTTAAAGCCTAGAATAGTAAATCTTGCCATTGGAAGCGCCACTCCCAATTGCCTCGCTCAACACCAGGAACATTCATTCTCCCAGACGAATCAAGTCTTAATACGTCTTGCAATGGAATTACACACAATTGTGCACGACATTGTTTACCTAATTCAATCATTGAACCGACTATATCATTTGATTGACCAGTTAATTTGATAACATTCGCTTTAGATGTTACATCCAATGTTTGCCACCATCCAAGAGTGGTGTCATTGTCATGAGTCCCAGTGTAAACGACCTGCATTGCATCAATGTTGTCGGGGTGATGCGGACTATTGCTGGCACCCTCGCCAAAACCAAATTGGAGGATCGCCATACCGCGCAGATTGAATTGGAGACGTAAATCAATCACTTCTTGAGGGATTATGCCTAAATCCTCGGCAATTATTCTCGCCTCATCACCTGCAACATCAACCAGAGCTTTGACAATTTTTTCTTTGGGCGCATCTTGCCATTCTCCAATCACTCCATCCTCTGCCTCTCTTGGTACTGCCCAAGCTGAATGAAAGCCTCTGAAGTGGTCTATTCTTACGATGTCGAATAGTCTTAACATGCGCGCCATCCTTTCTCGCCACCAAAGCCACTCAGTCTTTTCATGCTCAGCCCAATTATACAGCACAGTATTCCATTTTTGTCCAGTTTCACTAAAGTAATCAGGAGGTACACCAGCGACTACTGTTGGTAGGCCGTTTTCATTTAATTGGAATAACTCGGGGTTTGCCCAAACGTCAGCAGAATGATGTGAAATAAAAATTGGCAAATCACCAATCAACTCGATACCCAACCCATTTGCCTTGGCTTTCATCTCAAGCCATTCATGCTGAAAAATTCCTTGCCGGACGATTTCGGGGCTGATTTTTTCTCGCCATTCGGCTAACGTATCCGGGTCTCGATTACGTAACTCGCTAGGCCACTGCGTCCAATTCTTTCCAGGGTAGTGCTCAGAAATCGTGGCAAACAAAGCCCAATCCTCCAGCCAGTATTCTTCAGCAGACAAATCTCCAACAACGTTAGATGAACAAATGTCATAATGGCCCGCAAATGCAGAAGGCGATGCGTACGGAGAATTATGTTCATCAGGCGGCGTCAACGGCAAAAATTGCCATTTCGAGTAACCATTCCGCTTTAGAAAGCTAAGGAACCGATTGCTATCGGAGATATTGCCACTAGGTAGTGAAGTCATGTGGCACAGGACACCGATTTCTCGCCCCATTGATATAACCTCTAACAATAAACCCTTTCAAGTTATCACATTCAGCCAAGCCCGATGAGGGCGACCGCAGTATTCATTGTGCTAATGTTTTGTTTGCAGGCAGGGACGGGATTTGTTTCAGCAACTACACCAGAAACAATCACCGTTGACGGCGATGTTTCCGAATGGTCTGCTGATACAGAAATGGCAACTGATAGCAACGGAGTGTCATTTCACGTAACATGGGATGCAGATAATTTCTATGTTGCGTGGAGAGGAACAGATTGGGCATCAGCTATCGACGGCGCTGATTTATTTGTTTATTTTAATACCAGCGAGAGCGGATCCATCCTGAGTAGAGATTGGAACTTCGCCCACACGCTGCCCTTTGCCGCAGATTACGGATTCGCCTTGGAAGATTTATCGTACAATCAGTACTTTTCCTATGATGGCTCATCATGGGTTGACCAAGGTAATTTGACTAATTCCCAGATTTATGTTGGCTGGACAGATAACCCAGTGACTGAATTTGCAATTCCTTGGACCGCAGTTGGTAGTCCAACAACGCTACAATTCATGGTTTATGCTCAATGGCAAGACGAAGGACACGTTTGGACATCCTTCCCCACTGAAAACCCAAGCAGGGAAAATGGTGCTGAAACATTCTCGCATTACTATCACATCGATAATATCAACAATGCTACCTCACCAAACACCCTCCCTATTGGTGAGGCAGCTGGCGTGGAAAAAGTTGACGATGCACTTAATCTAGCAATCATTTTTCATCAGCATCAACCATATTACAAGAACAAACTGACCGACACTTACGAGATGCCCTGGGTCAGAGTTCACGCAATGACCGAATATGTTGATTCACCAGGAATCTTAGCACAAACGGGCACTAAAGTTACTTACAACCTAGTACCATCATTTATCGAGCAATTGGTCGATTATTATGAAAACGAACCTTTGGACGACCACACAGATATGGCCAAGCGTCCTTGGCCAGACGGAGGTTATCCAAACGCTACCGCCCTTGAGTTACATACTATGCAATTCCAGTCGTTCTGGAACAGCGGTTGGATTTACAATGTCTCAGAAACCGGTCATATTCAATCATGGTTGTATCCATCTAGCAATCGATACTCAGAACTCTATGACATGACTCTACACAACCTCAAGCCAGCCACGATTATGAGCGATACCCTACTCAACGAACAAGATTATCTTGACCTCCAAGTATTGTGGTATCTTTACCAATTCTCACCGGATTACGTTCGAGGAGAATATGATCCGAGTCATTACGATCAAGGTCTAATTGATTTATTTATGCAGCCTGGACAGTATACCCATACTGATTTGATGTACGTAGTAGACCGACAACATGCTCACATGGCCAATGTTCTGCCGATGTACAGCGAACTTATGGCGAGTGGTCAAGTTGAACTGACTACTACACCATATTATCATCCAATCATGCCACTCCTAATGATGGACGGTTGGACCATGGAAGACGGAATTCGCGTCAATAAAGAATCATGGCCAGAAGATGTGCAAAACCATCTAATCACAGGTATGGACCTATTCGAGGAAAAACTAGGTTTCCGGCCAACCGGCATGTGGCCTAGTGAAGAAGCGGTGTCACCTGCTATGGTCGAGCCGGTGTCGGATGTGGGGATTCAATGGATGGTTACCGATGAAGAAATTCTAATGAAGTCAACTGATGTTAATGGCAATATGATCGATGTCGATATCGCTAGCAACTTAGCCACTCCTTGGCTTGTCACCGGTTCCGACGGTGGCGAGATCGCTACCGTGTTTAGAGATCGAGTCATCTCCGACAGAATTGCATTCCAGTACGGAACCATGACGCCAGAAGCTGCGGTTTCGGACTTCATCGCCTACCTCGACAACATTCGACAAGAGTTACTTGATGCTGGTGAGAACCCATCTGAACACCTACTAACCGTCGCACTCGATGGCGAGAACTGGATGTTTATGTCTGAGTTCCAACATCAAGACAATGCGAGGCCGTTCATGCATGAATGGTATTCAAGACTCGCCGCTCATCCAACCATTGTAACCACGACGCCAAGCGAATTTTTGTCAACCAATCCAGACTTGCCAGCAATTGACACCATTGGAACCGGTTCATGGATCGATGGGACTCTACGCACATGGGCAGGCGAGCCAGAAGAGAGTCTCGGCTGGCAAAGGCTGGTCGAAGCACGCCGGGCACTGGTTGCCTTCGAGGAAGATAATCCAACTCATCCCGGACTGGCAAATGCTTGGGAATCACTGTACATCGCTGAAGGTAGTGATTGGTTTTGGTGGTATGGTCTAGATCAAGACAGCGGTTATGACGAGAACTGGGATGTTTTGTTTAAGGTCCACCTATCCAATATTTACCGCGCGATTAATCTCGATTTGCCACCATACCTGCAAGACTTGTGGACCGGTGCTGCAACTCCAATTGTACCATACGGCGGCATTATAGAACCGATGATTGATGGAATTGCTCTGCCAGGCGAATGGGACGGAGCAGCCAAATACGATGCATCGGTCGATGGTGGCGATTTCGATATCGATAATTTCTACGTCGGATATGACTCGAGCAATATCTTCATGCGTATCGATTCAGTTACCGCTGACGAACTTGATGCAATTTCTCGAGATTCACAATTTGATGAGCCAGACCTTGCCATCTACTTTATGCAACCGAATGCGGTCAACTTTAACGAAGTTGAAACCAACTTCCGAACCTATTACGGTAACCAAATCCTCGGTTTCCCAGCCAAGTACATGGTGGCAATTGACTTCGATACAGTTAGAGAAGACGGTCGCGCCAAGTGGAACTTATTCGAGGCTAAAGGTAAGTCCGGTGACAATGAACAGTGGGTTCTATCCAGTACGTCTTCACTTGGCAGTTGTGCGGTTGAAGACGTCTATGAATTCGTAATTCCTTGGGCCGATATAGGGCTTGCACCAAGATATACCACCCGGATTAAGGTAGTATCATCGTGGGCTGGATCGTTATCCTATGGTGATGGTGAAGATATGGAAATCGCGCCACCGGCGCCAGCAGAACTAGTTTTACCTGATTTGGAAGAGTGGGTAACCCTACTCGAACTAGATGATGCAATTGGTGATGAGAATGGTGACGGCGACTACACATATCCGCTAGCGAGTGACTTCGCAACTGATAGTGGCGGCGGACTTTGGGACGCTAAGAAAGTCACAGTTCGTCAAAGTGCTTGGAATGCCCAATTCATTATCGAAATGGATGATATGACCGATATTTGGGGCTTAGCCAACGGCTTTAGCCATCAAATCGTCCAGATTTACGTTGATCAAGGCGATACCAGTTACGGCGAAGTAGAGATGCTAATTGGCGCTAATGCCGAAGTCCATCCAGACTGGGCTTGGGAAGTTGCCATCAGTGGTACCGGTGAGCCAGGTGCAGTTCAAGCAGTCCAAGCCGAAACCGGCAGTACTTCGGCTCGAGGTATTGACGTAACCGGCAGTGTTGATGACAANACCATCATTTTCACAGTCAGTAAAGATGTAATTGGCGACGATGTCTCAAACTATCGCTANATCATCGTAATCGGTAGTCAAGACGGTTTTGGCACCGGTAAGTGGCGTGATGTTGATGCTACCGCTAAGACCTGGCGACTAGGTGGCGGTGCAGATCCTGCTGCCGATGATGGTATTGATTACGACCCCAACATCATCGATATAATTCTCGATGGTGATGGGCAACAAACGATGCTATCGTCTTACGACGTTGATAGTCACACATACGCCCAAATCACTGGCTTTGAAATGCCGGCAATTGCTCAGCAAATTTACGGTTTCAAGTATGTCAGTAGCACTGCCGATTCTGCTATTTTAGAATGGTCGACAACTCAAACAGCATCCGGCGACTTAACCTGTAACGTTGCTGGCGAGACTACGGCAACAGTCAATCAGGCATGGAGCAGTGAAGCGCTAACTAGTACGGTAACTGCAACCGGTCTAGCCGCAGGAACCGAGTACGAATGCATCGTCTCAATTGGCGACATTACCTCAGAGATGGTTAACTTCACCACCTCAATAGTGGTTGATGAGGAGCCGCCGGAACTACTCAATTTAGCGATAGAAGTACTTGATGATGGAAAAGCAAGAATTTCATGGTACACCTCCGAAAGCGCAACAGAATCGATTAGCATAGATGGGACTGTCATCCACAGCGATGAGTTTGCAACCAAGAAAAATCACGAACATATTACCACAATTCTGTCTGATGGCGATTACACATTATCCGTAGTCAGTGCTGATGCTTCTGGCAATTCAAATTCTTCAACCATCGAATTCACGGTTAATGTAGGTGCTTCAAGCAATAATGGTAACCTTGGCAATAATAACGGCGGGACTACAACTCCGGATAGCAATGACGACAAGGACGAAACATCCTCAGAGATTTCCTCAATGACCTTGCAAATTGCAGTTCTTGCCGTATTATTCCTCTTGATTATCGCCTTCATTAGAGTTAGTAAGAACGATAACGACGAGAACGACAAGTGGTCATAATCTGAAACAAGAGGGTAGTGTATGAAAAGACCCACTGCAAGCCCTTGGATTTGTCAATAACTGAGCAAAGGGTATTCGGATATGCCCTTTGAAATATTGTAACTTCGTAGGATACACATGGTCTACTGTAGCAATTGTGGCAAAAAGTTGCAAGATGGTAACAATACATGTCCCCATTGTAATTTCCAAAATGAAAAACAACCTGTAGGTTACATGAAGTGGTTAGAAACTAAGACATGGGCTTTCATGTTAGGTATGATGGCGTTCTTCGTCGGGCTCATGGGATTGATCATGTTTTTACTCGGCCTAAGCTTAGAATCATATCCTGTTTGCTCCGGGGGGTGTGTGCTACTGATGTTGGCTTTATTTTTACGATCGAAAGAGCAATACTATAATCAGCAAGTTGTATTAATGAAATGACTATTTTTCTTTTTGCATACTAACCTAAGCAATGGGCCCCCTTTGCTTGGACGTATGAGCAGTGGGTAGCGCAATCGAAGGACGCACTGAAAGCCCTTTGAAATTGTAAATGCGTTTCAATGGGTATTCGGATTAACCCTTCCAACTTATCCCGGTCAATATTGTGGTGGTTGCTGAAACCGTTGTTGGACAACAGGTTGTTGATGTTGTTGATTTGGCCTATTTGTTGACTTTTTACTCTTGCCAACACAGATCATGGTCAATCCAACAGAAATTAGCAGTTGCCAAATAAATTGGTAGTTCTCTTGTTGCTCCGGTTCACACCAAATGGCGGAGTCCAAATCAATTGCACCCTCCTCCTCTTCCCAAAGCTGACATACCTCGCGCAGAGTTGTTGATGGTTCATCATCCTCGCCGACATCTGTGACATAATATCCGATTAATTGGTCGACGGTGAGTATTAGCATTACAACAGAAGCGAGGCCAAACACGAAGCCTGCCCTGGCCCACTGATCTTCCTGCATAAACATGAGTAAGCAACGGGATATTTGTCACTTTCCAAGAAAAGCGATACACGTTTCAGAGGGGGGCCCTTGCGAACCCCGTCCTTCGCATGGGTAGCCTATCGAAGGACGCACTGAATCACCTTTGTATCGGTAATAAAAATGCAAAGGGGTTTCGGATAGGCCCTTGCAATTCATCCGAAATGATTAGTGCATGGTTGTTATCGGAGGTGTGTGGCCAAGTGGTGGAACAAACCAATTGATTGGAAGGGCGAAGATCGCATTCCAGCACTAATCTTTGCCTTGTGTTTTATTTTAGCAATAGTTCAGTCTTTTTTGGGTTGGGAAACAAATATTGGATTTTTTGAAGGGATAGCGTATGCTTTTCTTTTTGGAGTTGTAGCAGCAACTTTGTGGTATGGAATTGTCTTTCTATTTGGCAGATTTTTCAAAGGGCCCCCCTCTGTATAGGCATCTCATGAATGGGTACCCTTTGTATCGTATGTAGTATGAAGTGAGGCCCTCTGTATTTTTTATCTAGAAGGCTTAGGAAATTCAGCATCATGGGGTTTAGTGAACCAGCTGGCAAATCCATCTGTAGATGATTAGACGACCAATGGTTCTGCTATTCTTACGCCTAATTTTTTTGAAAATTTCTCAGCGATTTCTATTCTCTTTGCCTGTTTTAGGTCGCTTCGATAACATATTGTAATCCTTGTTCCTAATTTATTTCCATCCGAGACATAGAATGTGTTTTGGTCTGGAGATGAAGTATGGTTGTCGCTATAGCCTCGAATAAATTCGCATTCTATTTCGCATTCGTCTGAAAGAAATATTTGTTTCAAAAATATGATATCTCCAATTTTATCCTCATCTGTTGCATCAAGAATAACCTTGACTTCGGCAAGGTACTGATATTCCTCGTGAAAAAACACCCTCACTTCCGATTTTTCAAAATCATCTGGGTTGACCACCTCGCCAACTGATTCACTGATAAACATCCAGCCGACATACATAGCAACAGAACCTCCACTAAGCGAACAAAGTGAACCCCAAATAGGGACCTCACTATCAGGGCTCAGCAAAATTATGAAAGTTATTCCTACAAATAACAGCCCAACAAGCAAGAATGGAAGGAAAACTAATGTTATACCTGTGTTTTTTGCTATTTTTCGTCCACCCTCTTTGGAGATATAATCTCTAATCACCTCAAATGATTCATCGTCCTCACCCGTTACTAGTAGTTCAGTCAGTTCCTCTTCTGCAGGGTTAGTATTGACTCTGTGCCATATGCCCATTTTGCTCAAATATTTGATTGATTGTAAGTAAAAAAAATTTTCGATTAGTATAACATTCATAGTAAATAACGGACGATTAGCCTAGAATACACCGGAATTTATGTTAAAAAAATCCCAGTTACTTTGTCTCGGGTGTTATACTCTGAAACACTTAGACAAAATCGTCGTATCTCATAATACACTCAGATCCCGATATGTTAGAGAATTAATAGATTCATTCGCTGATTGAACTATGAACTAATAGATTTGGATAATTTGCAGAGGGTTACCCAAAACCCCATTGCATTTTATTTTCCGATACATAGGGGGATTCAGTGGGTCGATACAGACGCTACCGTTGAATGCGTATTCGAGCACAAGTGTCCCTCGTGGTTGGGTGAACACTGATTGCCCACAGATCTTGTTGACGACATATTGAAAACCTGGGTAGAGAGCAGACTCAAGTTATACATAAATTCCATTATTCAATATCGATTAACGGGGATAATCTATCCATTCTGAGCCATTCCACCACATAAGACTACCATCAGGTTTCCGCAACCAGTGGGTTCCGTTATTGTCAACAAAGCGATCATATTCTTGTTCGACCTCAACTTGAGCTGTTTCATTTTCATACTTCTTGGAAGATAATTTATTTCGTAACGAGAAAATTATTACTAATAATCCAAAAATTATCACAGCCGCGACTGTGTAGGTGATTTCAATTGACTCATCCATATCTCCTTCGACACTTTCAGACATTTTATTTGGTTCAAGTGGCAATGAGTCTTCAGAATTGTTGACTCCATCTTCGTCGATATCCGTGTCAAGTTCATCACATACCCCGTCTTCATCTGAGTCGAGAGGTGTGCTTTGTGAATTAAATTGGTCGCTAAAACAACTAATTTCGGTTATATCTAACCATCCATCATTATCATCGTCACTATCTAAGAAATCGCAATTTCCATCATTATCTGTGTCTACGGGTACAGACGTAGCATTCTTACTATCTGATGCGCACTCGGCTTCGAGGACGTCTGAATAGGTGTCTCCATCATCATCGTAGTCCAAATAATCGCATAATAAATCTTGATCCAAGTCATTGGGAATTGATAAAGCGCTATACGGGTCGCTCAGACACTGAATTTCCTCAGAATCGAGGAATGAGTCTTCATCGTCATCAAAATCTGCATTGTCTCCTATACCGTCAGCATCATTGTCCTTGCTTTCTAATGAATCAAACGGAAACGCATCATCGACATCGAGCGCACCATCGTCATCATCATCATCGTCTAATGCATCGCATTCACCAGTTCCATCATTATCTAGAGGTATAGATGTTGAATTTAGGGGGTCAGATAGACATTCATTTTCCCGAGTGTCTAAAAAACCGTCATTATCGTCATCGCCATCCTCATCAATATCTCTGCAACCATCACCGTCAAAATCTGTCTCTGGGCCGGATGTCCAATCATTTTGACCATCTGGGCATTGGTCAACCGAGTTATTCAAGCCGTCTCCATCATCATCTGGGATATATGCTGAAATATGCCAAGAATCGACTACTAAGTCTGTGTATGAATAGTAATTCACATGGCTGTGATGTTCGTGGTCTTCGTGGCCATCATCGTTGTGTTCACCATCCTGGCCACCGGCTTGATTTTGCTGATTAGCAGTCTGATTGTGNGTTAATTCGAAGTTGAAATATTTGTATTTGAAAAAGTCGTTAGTAACCTGATTTACAATGTTTTCACCATCATCCACTTCAATTGCAAACAGGTTCATCAACACATTTTTTTGTGAGTTTGCAGCTTGGTTAGGAGGTAGTTCAATTTCCAACTCCTTTGTTACAGTGTATGAGATATTGTCCAATTGTTGCCAGGTATCTGAATTACTATGGTCATGGCTATCTTGGTAACTAACGGAAATAGTAGATTCAATCTCTTCAATCCATTGCGAACCAACAGTAATATTTTCGGGAATTCCAGTGAAAGTACTCAAGTGTGTTTCATTTTCCCAATAAATCGATTCATGCAACAAATCTCCAGTATCCAAATCAAATGTCCAGGAACTAAATTTCTGAGTTAAATTAACATGTGTTGCGGAGAAATCGGGATAGATTTGAGTTGTTTGATGCCACTCAATCATGTCGTAAATCATCTCAGTATATTCCATATTTTCTCCACGTCCACCGTGGCTATCGTGATCGTCGTGACCATCATGATCCTCGTGANCATCNTGATCGTCGTGGTGATTGTCTACCTCATACCAAGTGATATTTCCCATGGCAGCATGGTCGATTACATGACAAATAGCGTCAACTCCACCGAAGTTACAAGGCTTGTCATCGAGGATATTTACCTGAAAATTTGACGCGATTAATTCAGGGCTATGGGCACTGTCGTTTAACATTTCAAAATAGTCATTGCCATAATTCGAATACTGAATGTAATCTCCTGCAGAAAGGTGCCAACTAGTCAAATCAAGATACAGGTTTTCGGGGTTGTTTGGCGGATTGCTGATGTTGGATATAAGCGAATCTTCTAATTCCCTAGTATTCTCAATTTGAGTCATCGGGAGCAAAGTAACGCTTACAACAAATATTGCAATAATCAATCCACTGATACCCCTCATGGTTGGTGCATTCTAATTTTCTATTTATACTTAAGACCGTCAAACTAACTGATTAAAATTTACCATTGTTTGTAACCCTTGTGCTGAGCTTGCTATTGACTAATACACGAGCAAGGTTTGATGGCAACCATACATTGACAATAACATTGGTGAAATCAATATTGCTCAAGAACAAGTTCAGTTGTTGTTGACCCAATCTCGTTTGGAGCAGCCATCCACATCTTGTCAAGCAATGCTCTTAACGCCATAGTATCATCAACGTGAACTAGAGCAACAAGGTCTGCATCGCCTGAAACTTCGTAAATGATTTCGATACCTTCCCAGCCGGTAACTTCGGAAGCAAATGACCCAATTTCTGCACCAGGTAGAACCTTAATCCTAACTAATGCAGTTAGTCCAACGCCGCCTTCTCTAATGGTGTAGCCTCTGATGATGCCATTCTCTTCCATTTTCTTCATATGAGTGCGAATAGTTTTCTCCGAAGCTCCTATGTCTTTGGCAAGTTCAACACATGACATTCTGCCATTTCTTCGTAGGTGGGCAAGGATTGCACGGTCAATTTCAGCGATACGGGCCATGTACGTCAGTTCCGGTTTTAGTATATTAAACCTCTCTAAATATACTTTTTAAGGCTTATTCCGATACTAAATTCCCCAAATACGGTAAAATAGGCTGAAATATAGGGTTTTGTGAAAAATCCGTTTTATTCAAAAGAAGACTTCAGGTGGCGAGTATGAGGCAAACTAATGTCTAACGAGATTTCTGGACTAAATGCAAGAATGGTGCTTGACAGTCGCGGCAACCCAACCGTCGAGGTTGACTGCTATGTTAATGGTTTACTGAAAGGACGTGCTGCAGTGCCTTCTGGGGCTTCTACCGGGGCCTATGAGGCGCTTGAAATGCGTGATAGTGATGCCTCCAAATATCTCGGCAAAGGCGTCACCAAGGCCGTTGAGAATGTTACTCAAAGAATCGAGGAAGCCTTGGTTGGCCTACCGGTTGACGAACAGAAAATCATTGACGAAGTGATGATCGAACTCGATGGCACTCAGAATAAAGCCAACCTAGGTGCGAATGCCATGCTTGGAGTATCGCTTGCCTGCTTGCATGCTGGCGCAGCAGTTCACGAATTACCACTGTGGAAGTACATTGGCGGCGTATCTGGTGGCTTAATGCCGGTACCGATGCTAAATATCCTTAACGGAGGTGCTCATGCAGCAAGTAACGTTGACGTCCAAGAATTCATGGTTATGCCGCACGGTTTTGACACCTTTGAAGAAGGACTCAGAGCCGGTGTTGAAACCTATCACTCACTAAAAAACGAATTAAAGGCCGATGGCCTTCTTGGTGGAGTCGGTGATGAGGGCGGTTTTGCGCCCAACCTACCAGCCAATGAAGAAGGCCTCAAGTATATGGTGCGAGCTATTGAAGGTGCCGGATATTCAACTGAAGAGATGGGTGTCGCACTTGATGTCGCGGCAACAGAATTCTACATTGATGATAAGTATCACATGGATGGCAAGGTGATCTCCAGTGAAGAATTGGCCGATATTTACTCAGGCTGGTTAGATGACTATCCAATTTTATCTCTCGAAGACGGCTTCGCTGAAGATGATTGGCGTGGTTGGTCAAACTTTACCAAAGCAGAGGGCAGTAGAGTCCAGATTGTCGGTGATGATTTGTTTGTCACTCAGGCTGAAAGGCTAGCGCAAGGCATCGAGTTAGGGGCTGCAAATGCTATGCTAGTCAAGGTCAATCAAGTTGGTACGGTAACTGAAACACTAGAATCAATGGATTTAGCATCATCTAACGGGTTCAATAATGTAATTTCTCATCGTAGCGGCGAAACTGAGGATGTTACTATTGCCGATTTAGCAGTTGGTACTAGAGCCGGTCAGATCAAGACCGGGGCACCAGCACGTTCTGACCGAGTTGCTAAGTACAACCAATTGCTGCGGATTGCTGAAGACGTCAAAGAGTACCGCTCACCATTCTGATTGGAGTTGACTTAAATGCGCTGGTGGCGACATATCCTACCGGTTTTTTCGGTCATCCTTTTGATGATGTTCGCTCGTCAAATTTATCCTTACACTACGCCATTAAATCGAGTCCACATTGATGGTTTTGAAGTAGAAAAGGTAGCATCGGGACTTGGTGGACCTACCTGTCTAGAGTGGGTTAGCGCTGATGAGTTGCTAATTTGTGACCGTGACGGCGACCGAATAATGGTGATGAATATCTCCAACGATTTCGATTACGAAACAATTCTTACCGGACTTGACAGGCCGCACGGGCTCCACTTTGATGGCGAATCATTATTCGTGTCTGAGGCTGGAAAACTGTCAAAATATTCAGTGGGCGAGAACTGGTCTTTGAGCGAACAGGTCGTTTTGATCGATGGAATACCAATTGGCAATCATCAGACTAATGCGATCAATGTTTTACCAAATGGTACTTTGATTTGGCATTCAGGCTCAACTTGTAATATTTGTAATGAAGGCGATTCTCGCAATGCTGCGCTACTTTGGGTTAATGGAGCGACCGGCGACCATGGCATCTTAGCCTCTGGTGTGCGTAACTCATTTGATGGCGTTTATGTTGAATCAATGGGTTATCTATTCACTGATAATGGCAGAGATTGGGAGGGTGATCATCCACCTGAAGAAGTCAATTTATTGATTGAAGGTGAGGATTACGGTTGGCCAGATGACGATCCAAGTAATCCTGTACCTGAAGGAACGATTGGCCCTATTGCCAAATGGACGCCACACACCTCGATGAACGGCATTGATGTAAGACCGAGTAATGCTGCTCTACCTGGGTTGTCAGATAATGGCGGACATACGGTTTACGCATCAGTTTACGGTTCTTGGAACACTCTTTTACCCAAAGGCCATGAAATTGTCCGCATAGATTTCACGCCGCAATACAACGAAACTGGGGTATTTGTTGGCTGGGATTCTGATGAGACTAGCATTGCGACGCAACTTGGAACGCCCTTACCGCTGAGGTTTTCGCCAGATGGCGATTTATATTATGCAACATTTGGCGGCGGGGGGACACTCAACCGAATTATTGAGTCTTAAGCAAGTCGTCTCGCGACATCCAGTAATTTTTCATCAGGGTTGACCAGACTTCTAATATAGCGAGCGATGGCATGCTCAGATAGTTCTAAATCAACTAAATCCCCGACCCACTCTAACTCGGTAGAGAAATCATGCCCGTCAGCAAGAGGCTCGAAAGCCTCCCAGACCGAGCAACCACTACCATCCTCATCGCTAATTTGTCTAAACCATGGTCTATCCACAATAGCAGGAACTCTGCGTATGTCATTTCTTGTGATGTATTCAACGATGCAATCATTCTTGACGTGCTTTAGATTGTTATACTCGAGCATCTCAGTAAGTTCATCACTTTCAGCACCATGCTGCAGCCAAATCAGTGGCATTTCATTCGAGTTATATTTCATTAACATGGCTAGTATTGCCGCCTTGGCGCGCTCAGGGGCGAGGAAAAGCACCACTATATCGGGGACTATTCCATCTTCTATTTCGCGCCGAATTACTCGCCCCATGATGCATCTCCCAGCATCTCTAGGGTGAATTGGTACTAGCCTCCAACCACGTCCATCTAAGTCATGTATTGCTCTGTGGGCAGGGCGCTCTGGGNTCAAACTGGAACCAAGAAAATGGATTGAAACTGCGTTATTGATGGCGTAATCAATCCAGTCAGTACGCCCGTCTGGCATGGCGTCGTTACAAGGCTTTACGGTTATGAAAGCATGTTTTTTCAAAGGCTGTTAAGCCAATTACTCAAGCGTTTGACACCCTCATCAATATTCTCCATCGAAGTTGCGTAAGAAATCCGCACGAAACCTTCTCCGCCTTCCATCAAGGAACCAGGAATCAGCTGAACCTTTGCTTCCTCCAAAGCACGATTAGCGAATTCAATATCGCTCATTCCCGTGCCCGTAATATCGCACAGGGCGTAAAATGCGCCTTCTGGCTTTGGCACACTAATGCCGGGCAAGGTATCGAGCAGTCGGTAAATTACCTCACAACGCTCTTTGAAGGAATCCGCCATAATTTTCGTTTCTTGTTCTAAGGATAGTGCGGTAATGGCTGCGGGCATTAAAAATGTTGGAACATGGGTTGCAGCACTGGCATTAATTTTCTTGACTGCGTTAGCAACTTCAGTACTTCCACCAATCCATCCTAAACGCCAACCAGTCATAGCCCACCCTTTCGACCATCCGCCAACAGTCAAAGTTCGCTCTTTACCACCGGGGAATGTCGTTGGTGAAGTATATCCATAGTTGGCCCAAACTAGAGTTGCATAAATCATATCATCAATAATCCATAAGTCATGCTTGACGGCTAATTCCACTAATTTGCCGACTTCTTCTGGACGATATACTGCTCCGGTAGGGTTGTTTGGGGAGTTGACCATTATTGCCTTGGTGTTAGGCGTTATTGCCGCTTCCAAGGCGGCGAAATCAGGGTGATAATCATCTCTTTTTACTGGCACGTGAACAGGAACCGCGCCGATTAATTTCAACATTCCATCATAGGATGGCCATGCTGGTGCTAACAGCAAAACCTCGTCACCGGGGTTGAGAGTAGCCATCATGGCATACAGCACTGCTTGCTTACAACCTGGTGCAACAACAATATTTTCTGGCTCAATATCGATACTATGTGTGGCTAAATGTTTCGAAACAGCATTACACAAATCAGGAGAACCTTGAGTTCTAGTGTACGCAGTTTCGCCACGATCTAGGGCGGCCTTGGCAGAATCAACAACCTTTGTCGGTGTAGCAAAATCAGGCTGGCCAACGGTAAATCGAATTACTTCGGGGCCGGGGGGGGAAAGAAAAGTGGCAAACCCTGTGCCAACTTTGTCGATATTGTTGTTTAACTGTGGCATAACAAACCCTCAATTAATTACACGCTGGTATTTCCTCGCTATTCATTATTTTGTGCAGGAATCGAATAATGGAGCACGGACTGGGATTTGAACCCAGGTAAGAGGATTTGCAATCCCCGACGTAGCCGCTCCGACATCCGTGCAGTAAATAGGCGGATTAGCAAGTTATATTTCAACGCGCCTTATCACCAATTAGATTTGTTTAAGTCATCTAACATTTTGACTTACCATACTCAAGGTTGGTTTCAGTGCTTTCTATTTCTTTACCCGGCGAGACTCCTTCAAAAGCATATTATGATTGTCGTTATGCTGTGCTACGTGAGCCACTTGGTTTCAATCGAGGAGCCGAATTATTGGATGATGACGATCAAGCAATTCATGCCTGGATAGAGCAAGATAGCAAAGTAGTAGCAGTCGGCAGGGCACATCTAATTCCAATGGGAACAGATGGTTCAGGAGCAGATCATAGTGGGCCGGGAGCGGGAAAAATCCCTGGCTTTGGACCATTAAGCGATATTAACAATAGGCCAGCAATGCAAATCCGACAGATGGGTACGCTGGATGATTATCGCCGCAAAGGACTTGCAGCAGCAATATTATCAGGACTTGAAGACGCAGCAAAAACACATCTTTCTGCAAGAATCGGTTTACTTCAAGCAAGAGAGCATGCCATCCCTTTCTATCAATCCCAAGGATGGCGAATTATCGATGAACCATATGGCATTACAGGAATTGGACCACATAGGTCGATGATGAAAGAACTTTGATTGCCCACAAGCGCATTTTATCGCGCTGTTCATATACTCGGAGGCCATTCCGNACGTTAGAGGGAACACTGGGTTCCCTAAGACTGACCCGTGGATAGCGATGAATTTGGAGCATATTAATCAATCAAAAGGAAACAGACTAAACAGGCAACAGAAAGCCGTTTTCGCACAAGAATGTGCGTCAGCATTAGTTAACTTAGACATTGATTCTCATCATATTCTCATTGTAGCATCGCGTCAATCCCATATCTTGGCCCAGAAAAACTCTGCACCAAGAATGGAAAGAGAGAACAGCGGGTTCTCTAGATAAAATGGAAGTAAAAACATGAACAGAAAATTAATGAGTATGCTTTTGGCATTGTTTCTAGCACTATCTGCTGTTTCAGTAGCAAGCGGTGACGGATCAGACCCGAACGACCCATCTGATGGTGGAGCTGATTGGGATGGTGACGGTTTAACCAATGCAGAAGAACAAAACCAAGGCACTAATATGAATAATGCAGACAGCGATGGCGATGGATTGCCTGATGGCTGGGAAGTCAACAATGGAATGAACCCCACTAATGGTGGAGACGGGAATGCAGACCCAGATGGCGATGGATTAACCAATTCTCAAGAATATGATACGGGCACAAGCCCAAACAATGCTGACACTGATGGTGACGGCAAGCCAGACAATTCTGATACCTATCCAACAGATCCTAACGATGGCGAGTATTCTGATTCCGATGGTGATGGTATTCCAGATGCTTACGATCCAGATTTCACTGAATCGGATCAAGGATCAGGAAATGGCGGAACTGGCGGGGGGGGGGAATCTGAAGCCGGCGGTGAAGGCCAAGGACAAGGCCAAG
>FUFK010047407.1_pt1 | contig 20140 bp, 14 predicted proteins | sample 1021851 | NCBI WGS metagenome assembly FUFK01 (sample SAMEA51879418, study PRJEB19060) | metagenome
TTTTAGGTAAAAACCCGTCGATTAACAAATTTTTTACTGTTAGTAACAAATTCAATTATATCATCATTTAAAAGATTTGGCTCAATTGATGAAATTCTTATCCTTTCAAGATCATTTATTTTATTGAAATGAGTCATCAATTCTAAAAAATTACTCTCTCTTTTATTAGACTTGGCATCAAATATCCCATAATCTCCAATATTAACACCAGTTAAAACTATTTCCTTTATGCCGTTTGATACTAAATATTTAGCATTCTCTACCAATTTTAATATTTCACCACTCCTCGATTTACCCCTGGCTAATGGGATTGTACAGTATGTACATTTGTAATCACATCCATCTTGGACCTTTAAGAATGACCTTGTTCGTTCACCTAAAGAAAAAGATGATTTAAAAAAATCAACAGAATTAATTTCACAAGAATGAATCCTTTTACTTTCTTCATTATCTATATTTAAATAATTTAATACATCAAACTTCTTGTCTGCTCCAATCACAAGATCAACACCTGGAATATTTGAGATTTTTTTTGGTTTTAATTGAGCATAACACCCAATTGCAACAACAGAAGAATCGGGATTACTCTTTTTAACTTTATTTACTAGATATTTAAATTCTTTATCTGCATTTTGAGTAACTGAGCATGTATTTATTATGTAAATATCTGATGCTTCATTAAAGCTTACTTTTTGAAATCCTTTTTTGATAAATTCTCTTGAAATTGATGATGTTTCTGAGTAATTTAGTTTACAACCTAATGTTTTGAATGCTACCTTCAATTATTTTTTTTGCAAATATAATTTTATATTCTAAATGATATGATTAAAAGAACTCTAGCAATTATTATTTTTTTACTATTGGGATGTGAAAATAACTTAGATAGCTCAAAAGATATATTCAGATATAATGAATATTCAAATATTAGTTCACTTGATCCAGCATTTTCCTCTACATTAAGAAATATTTGGCCAACGCATCAAATTTTCAATGGCTTAGTTAGAATGGATAAAAACCTCAATATTTTACCAGATATTGCTGAAGATTGGACAATCAGCAATGATAAAAAAGTTTACAGTTTTAAAATTAAAGATAATATTTACTTCCATGAATCAACCTACTTTAAAAATGGTGAATCCAGGGTAGTTAATGCACATGATTTTGAATATAGTTTTAATAGATTAATAAATAAGAATATTGCATCTCCAGGTGCTTGGGTTTTAAATAATGTTAAAAGTTTTAAAGCGATAAATGATTCAATTTTTCAAATTGAACTTTTCACAGAATTTAATTCTTTTCTTGAAATTCTAACAATGAAGTATTGTTCTGTTGTACCTAAGGAGATTGTTGATTCCTTGGGTAGCTCATTTTCAAAAAAACCTATAGGAACAGGGCCATTTAAATTCAAAAGATGGGATGAAAATATTAAGTTAGTTTTAGTTAAAAATGAAAATTATCATGAATTTGATGAATCTGGAAATAAACTTCCTTATTTAGACGGAATTTCTATTAGGTTTATACCAGATAAAAAAAGTGAATTTATGGAATTTCTGTCTGGAAATTTAGATTTCATAAGCTCACCTGAAAACACCATTATTGATCAAATATTTAATATAGATGGAAATCTTAATGAAAATTTAAGTGACAAGTATAATCTTTCAAAAAGCCCATATTTAAATACTGAATACATTGGTTTTAATACATCGACAAACCTGAAAGAGGACTTACTTCTTAGAAAGGCAATTAACTACGCCATTGACAGAGAAAAAATGATGAAATTCTTAAGAAAAAATATAGGCTATCCTGCTAAAAGCGGTCTAGTTCCAAATGGATTAAATGATAATTTTTATGCAAATAGATATTTTAAAAATATTGATTTGGCTAGCAAATATTTAAATGAATATAAACAAATTAATAATGTTGAAAATATAACTATAAATTTAACCACTGATGCTCAATATTTAGATGTACTAGAGTTTATTCAATCTGAATTAAAGTCATTGAATATTAATTTAAAAATTAATATTACTCCCCCATCAATTTTAAGACAAGGAAAAGCAACAGGAAAATTCGATGTTTTTAGAGCCAGCTGGATTGCTGATTATGCAAATCCAGAGAACTATTTTTCACTTTTTTACTCAAAAAATCACACACCATTTGGTCCAAATTATACATTCTTTACAAACAAAGAATATGATAGTCTTTATGAGCAAACACTAATAATAAAAGATAAGGAGGAACTCAACAAAATTTATATGAGTATGGAGGAAATTATTTCTGAGTATTCTCCGATAGTGCCACTATATTATGATATGAGCGTTAGGTTAAAACAAAAAAATATTATTGGTTTAGATAATAACGCATTAAATATTTTGGATTTAAAAACAGTCTATAAGAAAGATTGAAGTAAGTAATCCTTAGATAATTATTTATCTGGTGAAGAATTATCTTCTGTAGCAGCAGCCTCTTCAGAAGCAGGAGCCTCTTCAGAAGCAGGAGCCTCTTCAACAGCAGGAGTTTCTTCAGCAGCAGGAGTTTCTTCAGCAGCAGGAGTTTCTTCAGCAGCAGGAGTTTCTTCTGAAACTGGTAAATTTTCGTTAGTAGATTTCTGATTTTTAAGAGACAAACCAGCATATCTATTTTTGAATTTGTCTATTCTACCAGCTGTATCAACCAATTTAGTTTTTCCTGTATAATAGGGATGAGATGTTCTGGAGATTTCAAGCTTAACTAATGGATAATCAACACCATCTACTTTGATTGAATCTTTAGTTTCAACAGCAGATTTTGTTATAAATACGTCATTATTAGACATATCTTTGAAGGCGACAAGCCTGTAGTTTTCTGGATGTATACCTTTTTTCATCAGTTTATAGTGGGTGCAAATTTAGTTTTTTTTTATTATTATACAATGAATATTTATAATAGATAATTTCTATTTATTTTTACAAACATTATGGAATACATAAATCAAAAAAAATTAATTTATCAGTACGGCTTACTAACCGGCTTAATTGCTGTAATTTTTGAAGTAATGCGTTTTATTCTTCAAATTCATTATACAAATGATGGAATAACTACTGTTGTTACTCTAATAATATTATTTGGAGGTGTTTTATCTGGTTGTCTTGCTGTAAAAAAAGACAATAAAGGCCTAATTTCTTTAAGTAAAACATTAAAAACTGGTGTTGGCATTGCATTAATTTACACATTAGTTTCAATTGTTTACACACTTGCTCTAGTTAATATTTTAGAACCAACTTTTTGGGATACAAGTGCTCAAATTGCATATGAAACCGCAAAAGAGCAAAATCCTGAAGCAATGGGAAGCGTAACATTTGACGATTTTAAACCATATTTTGAATGGATTACCTACGGTGTATATCCTATTATAATAGCTTTTTCTTTATTTTTTGGTTTCATCTTTAGTCTAGTTATTGGAGTTGTAATAAAAAAATCTGAATAAAAATTATGGATTTATCTATTGTAATTCCTCTTTTTAACGAAAGTGACTCGATTTTTGAATTAAACAAAAAGATTAATGAAATTATTTCAAATTCAAATATAGATGTTGAAATTATTTACGTTGATGATGGGAGTAAAGATGATTCATGGAAAAAAATAGCTGATATTTCAGAAAAAAACCAAAATATTATTGGATTAAGATTTTTAAAAAACTATGGTAAATCCATGGCACTTTCAGCTGGATTTTCTAATGCTAAAGGATCAGTCGTTATTACAATGGATGCAGATCTTCAGGACGACCCTAATGAGATAATTCCTCTTTATAATATGGTTCAAAATGAGGGCTATGATTTAGTTTCTGGATGGAAAAAAAAGAGATATGATTCNGTTATTTTTAAAAATATTCCATCCAAACTATTCAATTGGGCTGCTAGAAAATCATCAGGAATAAATTTGCATGATTTTAACTGTGGAATAAAGGCATACAAAAAATCTGTTATCAAGGAGATTGAATTGACAGGGGGAATGCATAGATATATACCAGTATTAGCAAAAAACTGTGGTTATAATAAAATATCAGAGAAAGTTGTTAAACATCACCCTAGAAAATACGGAAAAACCAAATATGGGGCAGATAGATTCATGAAAGGTTTTTTAGATTTGTTGACATTATCATTCGTTCAAAGATTTGGGAGAAGACCAATGCATTTTTTTGGATTGTTTGGTACAATTATTTTGTTAATTGCTTTGCTATTTTCAATATATCTGGGAATAGACAAATTATTCATAAATAAATCTGGAAGATTAATTACAGAAAGACCAGAATTTTTTATTTCATTAGCTACAATGATAATTGGTCTTCAATTTTTTCTAGCAGGTTTTCTAGGTGAATTAATTTTGAGGACAAGAAAAAATAAGGATAATTATATAATTAGTGAAAAGACTAATTCAAAATAATTATGAGTTTTAAAGTAAGTAGTTTTAATGAATGGACAACTGATGTATTTGATGAAAAAACTATTTCAAATGTCATCAATTTAAAGAAACATGATCAAAATCAGTTCGATGATTCATTCTATAAAAATCTAGAGTTTGGAACTGGCGGAATGAGAGGTTTAATGGGAGTTGGTCCCAATAGAGTAAATAAATATACTTTTGGAAAAACTACGCAGGGAATATCTAACTATTTAAATAAAAAATTTAATAATAAAGAGATCTCTGTTGTAATTGGAAGAGATTGTAGAAATAATGGTGAAGATTTAGAAAAGGTAGTNAGTGAAGTTTTTTCCTCAAACAATATAAAAGTATATAAGTTTAAATCCATTCAACCTACTCCTTTAGTATCTTTTGCTATCAGAGAGCTTAAATGTACATGCGGAGTAGTCCTTACTGCCTCACATAATCCAAAAGAATATAATGGTTACAAAGTTTATTGGGAAGACGGAGGACAAATTGTCCCNCCAATTGATAGTAGATTAACAGAGGAAATTGAAGGAGTTAAATACTCTCAAATAAAATTCAAACAAAATGAAAATCTAATTCACACGCTAGATAACTCAATAGAAGAATTNTACGTTAAAAAATCATTGCACTTTTTCAATAAATTGTATTCAAATTCAGAAAAAAATTTAAAAATTGTTTTTACCTCTTTACATGGAACATCATATAAACTCATTCCAAAACTTTTGAAAAAAACAGGATTTTCAGAACTTAAACTAGTTGATAAACAAATGATTCCTGATGGTAATTTTACTCATGCAAAATCATCAAATCCAGAAGAGAAGTTAGCATTAATAGATGCAATTGAAATAGCTAAAAAAAATAATAGTGATTTAGTTATTGGCACAGACCCAGATGCNGACAGATTTGGTATAGTAGTTAAAGATTTTAATGGTGATTTTATACAAATAAATGGGAATCAATCAATGATTGTATTAACAGATTTTTTACTATCAAGATTACAATATGAAAAAACTAAATCTTTCATCGCAAGTACAGTGGTATCTACACCAATGATGCAAAAAATAGCTGATAAAAATAAAGTAAAATTAATTTTGTCTTTGACTGGTTTTAAATGGATAGGAAAAATGATAAATGATTTTCCATCATTAAATTATTTATGCGGTGGTGAGGAAAGTTATGGTTTTTTAGCTGGTAATTTTGTTAGAGACAAAGATGCACTTACATCCTCTTTATTAATTTCAGGATTATGTAATGAGTTAAAAGAACAAAACTCATCATTTTTTGAAAGACTTGTTGACTGTTATGTAAAATATGGTTTCTACAAAGAGAAACTGGTATCAATAACTGAAAAGGGTGAAAAAGGANTNAAAAAAATTAGTGAAACAATTAATTCATTAAGAGATAATCCACCCAATAGACTAGCTGATGATCCGATAATAAAAATTTATGATTATAAAGAGTCACTGTTGACTGATAAGTTAAATAATGTCTCGTCAATTTTGAATTTTCCTAAATCAAATCTTTTAATTTTTGAATCATCAAACGGTACAAAAGTAGCTGTTAGACCCAGTGGAACTGAACCTAAGATTAAATATTATTTNAGTGTTAATACGAATCTTGATAAAAAAAATGATTTTAAACTAAAAGATGAGTTATTAAATAAAAAAATTAACTTGTTAATCGAGCAGTTTATTTAGATGTATTTTAAAAGAGTTTTAAATTATGTTTTTATTTTCAAAAAGTATTTTTTATTAAATATTCTTTTTAGTGTTTTTTATGCGCTTTTTAGTGCAGTTGCTTTTCTTTCACTTATGCCAATGCTTGAAGTTTTATTTAATGGCGTCAATGATATCAAAGAANAACCTCAACTTGAATTATCNAANAACNTAGGTGAGTTTATNGAAAATTGGCTCAATTTTCAGGTNAGTAGTTTNGCTNCAGATGATAATCAAAAAGCTATNCTTTTTGTAGTTGGTNTTGTNATTATTTTATTTTTCTTAAAAAATATTTCAAATTATTTTGCTTTNTTCTTTTCTACNTTAATTAGAAATGGNGTNATTAAAAATCTTAAAAAAAATATTTATGAAAAAATTATAACTCTACCACTAAGTTATTTTTCGAAAAATAAAAAAGGAGATCTAATATCCAGAATGTCATCTGACGTAATTGAAGTTCAAAATTCATTTTTATCAATAATTGAAATATTCATCAGAGATCCATTAACCATTGCTTTTACAATTGGGGCAATGTTCGTAATAAGTTATAAACTAACTCTTTTTGTTATCGTTTTTATTCCTGTTTCTGGTTTCATAATATCTTTTATTGGAAAGACATTAAAAAGAAAATCATTACTTGTTCAAAGAGAACAAGCCGAGCTTACATCTATAACTGAAGAAACTATAAATGGAATAAAAATTATCAAAAGCTTTTTAGCTGAGAGTTTTTTTAAAAATAAGTTTGATAAAACAAATACTAATTTTTTAAGTTTTTCAAATAAATTGATAAACCGACAAAATATTGCAGCACCACTGAGTGAGTTTTTAGGAATACTTGTTATTGGTGTATTGCTTTGGTACGGTGGTCAATTAGTCTTAATTGATATGGAACTTAAACCTGCAGCTTTTATTACTTACATGGGCTTAGCTTATGGTGTTTTAACACCTGCCAAATCAATAAGTAAAGCTTTTTATTCATTGAAAAAGGGTAATGCAGCTGCTGAGAGAGTTTTTGAAATAATTGATTCTAAAAGTGAATTCTTTGATGATTCAAATAAAGAAAACTTAGATTCATTTAAGAAATGTATTGAATTTAAAAATGTAAGTTTTAAATATGAAAATGCTACTGTTCTAAATAATATATCACTTAAAGTAAATAAAGGCGAAATGGTTGCAATTGTCGGTTCATCAGGAAGTGGAAAATCTACATTAGTTAATTTAATCCCAAGATTTTTTGACAAAATTTCAGGAAAAATTTTGATTGATGATATTGANATTANTNACTTATCAAGATTAAAAATTAGGTCTTTAATCGGCATAGTAAGCCAGGACTCTATTCTATTTAACACCTCAATTAAGGAAAATATTCTACTTGGCGATAGTAAAGGAAATATAGATGAAAAACTTTCTGAGTCTTTAAGTATTGCTAATGCTGATGAGTTCATTAATGAACTTGACAATCAAGTTGATTATAACGTGGGTGACAATGGTTCAAATCTTTCTGGTGGACAAAAACAAAGAGTAGCTATCGCAAGAGCAGTTTACTCAAATTCTCCAATATTAATTCTNGATGAGGCAACATCATCTTTAGACTCAAAGTCTGAAAAATTGGTACAGGACGCAATTGATAAATTAATGATNAATAAAACATCTATTGTTATTGCTCANAGATTNTCAACAATACAAAATGCAAATAAAATTATTGTTTTAGATAAAGGNNAGATTGTNGAGCAAGGNAACCATGATNANCTNATTAAAAATGATAGTTACTATAAAAAATTGATAGCCCTTCAATCATTCAAGTAAGAGTTTTGTTGATAAATTCTTAAAAAGGTTAAAAACAATAACGATAATAAACTACTTTCTAGATTTTTTTAATCTAAATTTGATTAACTGGCAATGGTATCATTTTTTAAATCTAAAAATTCTGAGATTTTTGCTGTACACACTACAGTCAAGCTAAAAAAAAATGATATTGAAAAACTCACCTGGCTATTTTCAAATTCTGAATATTTAGACAAAAAAATCATCAATCAGAATTTTATAGGTCCTCGAAAAACCATGGTAACACCTTGGTCGACTAATGCTGTAGAGATTACACAAAATATGGGCATTGATAAAATTATTAGGATTGAGAAATTTTTCCCTAAAAGTAAGGATTTTGCTTACGACAACATGACAAGCCAAATTTATGAAAATTTAAATCAAGAAATTTTTAATATAGACATTAAGCCTGATGAAATAAAAGAAATTATTGATATTAAAAAATACAATGAAGATGAAGGTCTTGCATTAAGTAAAGAAGAAGTAGATTACTTAGAAAACCTTTCAAAAAAGATAAANAGAAAATTAACTGACTCTGAGGTTTTTGGATTTTCTCAAGTCAACTCTGAGCATTGCAGACATAAAATTTTTAATGGAATTTTTGTTATTGATAATAACCAAATGTCTGAGTCACTATTTGAGCTAATTAAAAAAACAACAAAAAAAAATCCAAATCAAGTCGTATCTGCTTACAAAGATAATGTTGCATTCATAGATGGGCCACTTGTAAAACAGTTTGCACCTAAATCTGGTCACAAACCTTCTATATATCAAGAAACTGATTTAAACACTGTGATATCACTTAAAGCAGAAACACATAATTTTCCAACCACAGTGGAACCTTTTAGCGGAGCTGCAACTGGATCAGGTGGAGAAATTAGAGACAGATTAGCTGGAGGACAAGGATCTTTACCATTGGCTGGAACAGCTGTTTACATGACACCTTATCCTAGGTTTGAAAATCAATCAATTGGATTTAGTGATAGAAATTGGCTTTATCAAAAACCAAAAGAAATTTTAATTAAAGCATCCAATGGTGCATCCGATTTTGGAAATAAATTTGGTCAGCCACTTATTTCTGGTTCACTTTTGACATTTGAACATAATGAAAATAATAGATTACTTGGATTTGATAAAGTCATCATGCTAGCAGGTGGGATTGGTTTTGCTAATTCAAAACACTCAAAAAAACTAAAGATAAAAGAAGGTGATCTGATTATTGTCCTTGGTGGTGATAATTATAGAATTGGTATGGGTGGTGCTGCTGTATCATCTACCGAGACTGGAAAATATAGCTCAGGAATTGAGCTTAATGCAGTTCAAAGATCCAATCCTGAGATGCAGAAAAGGGTTTCCAATGCAATCAGGTCAATTGTTGAGTCAAGTAATAACTTTATAAAATCTATTCATGACCACGGTGCAGGTGGTCATTTAAATTGTATTTCTGAATTAGTTGAGGAAACTGGTGGTGTATTAAACGTTGATGACTTACCAATTGGAGACTCAACTCTTTCTGCTAAAGAAATAATTGGAAATGAATCCCAAGAAAGAATGGGGTTGGTAATTAGTCCGAATGACTTAAAAAAAATCGAAGAAATATGTCAGAGAGAAAACGCACCAATATACGTGGTTGGAAAAGTCAAAGAAAACTCTAGATTTCTTGTTCATTCATCAAAAAGCAAAAGAAAAGTTATTGATCTTGAATTATCAGATTTTTTTGGTAACTCACCAAAAACTATGTTACATGATAAAAAGTTAAAATTTAGTTATAGCAATTTTAAATACAATGAAAGTTTAATTGAAGAATATATTGTCAATATATTAAATTTAGAATCTGTTGCTTGTAAAGATTGGTTAACTAATAAAGTTGATAGGTGTGTCACAGGTAAAGTTGCTATGCAACAGTGTACTGGTCCGCTACAGCTTCCATTAAATAATTGCGGAGTTATGGCTCTAGATTTTAACTCGATGGATGGAGTTGCAACATCAATTGGACATTCTCCATTAACTAGTTTAATTGATTCAGGAAGTGGGTCAAGAAACTCAATTGGTGAAGCTTTAACAAATATTATTTGGTCACCTTTGAAGAATGAATTGAGCTCAATTTCCCTCTCTGCTAATTGGATGTGGCCAGCAAATAATGAGGGTGAAAATTCTAGACTTTATCAAGCTGTAAAAGCATGCTCAGATTTTTGTATTGATCTGGGTATAAATGTACCAACGGGTAAAGACTCACTCTCAATGAAGCAGAAATATCCGAAAAAAGAAGTTATTGCACCAGGTACCGTGATTATATCAGCNACGGGTCATACAAATGATCTTAGAAAAACAATTGAACCTTATTTAACTTACAATAAATCAAATATATATTACGTAAATATGTCCTCATGTGAATATGAACTTGGAGGATCTGCACTATTTCAAGCATTTAATAAAATTGGAGAGAAATCAAATGATATTTTATCAGCAAAAAAGTTTAAGGAAATTTTTAATTCAATACAAAAAGCAATAAAGATTGGTTTGATTGAATCTGGTCATGATATTAGTTCAGGTGGTATGATTACCTGCTTACTTGAAATGTGTTTTGTTAGTGATAATATTGGATTAAATGTTGATTTATCACAAATAAAAGAACAAGATGTTGTTAAAGTTTTGTTCAGTGAAAACCATGGATTAATTATTAAAGCAGATAAGAAAATTGAAAGCCTCCTAAAATCGAAAAACATAAGCTTCTACAACATAGGAACTTGTGAAAAAAGNAATTTCTTGAATATCAAAAAAGATAATTTTAATCTAAAGTTGGATATTGATTACTACAGAAAAATTTGGTTTAATAAATCATATTTATTTGATCAATTACAGACTGAAAAAAGTAAAGCTAAAGAAAGGTTTGATAACATTACCTCAAAATTGAGCTTTCAGTTTCCTAAATGGTTTAAACCAAATTTCAGCTTCAAAACNACTAAAAAAATTAAAGCTGCTATNATCAGAGATAAAGGAAGTAATTCTGAAAGNGAAATGGCATATGCTATGCATCTATCAGGTTTTGAGGTTGTGGATGTTCACATGACAGACCTTATTTCTGGNAGAGAAAATTTAAATGATATAAATTTTTTAGTTGCTGTNGGNGGTTTTTCAAATTCTGATGTTCTNGGATCAGCAAAAGGATGGGCAGGATCATTTTTATANAATGAAAAAGCAAAGAGAAGTTTAGAAAATTTTTATAANAGAAAAGACACNCTNTCTTTNGGTGTATGTAATGGATGTCAGNTATTTATAGAATTAGGCTTATTACACCCTCANGANAAGCTAAAACCAAAAATGGAATTTAATGAATCCAATAANTTTGAATGTGTATTTACAAGTGTNAAAATTAAAGAAAATAACTCAGTCATGTTTAAAAACTTTTCANACTCAGANCTTGGAATTTGGTCTGCACACGGCGAAGGAAGATTTAATCTTCCNCTAGATGAAAAAAATTATAATATCATTGGCAAATACNCAAAAAGCACATTCCCAATAAATCCNAATGGTTCTGATTATGATACTGCTATAATATCGGATAAAGATGGAAGACACATAGCTATGATGCCTCATCTTGAAAGATCTACATTTCCATGGAATTGGGGATATTACCCAGAATCTAAAGAATCTCATGATATATCTCCGTGGATATATGCATTTATTAATGCCTATAATTGGCTAAAATAAAATCATTTTTACTATGCATGCATAGTATTTTTTTATATATTTAATACATGTCAAGAAATACTATTGATCATGAGTTAAGATACACATGGCAGACAGTATCAAAGATGTATAATGAAGAAGCATCCAAAATTGGTGGTTCAATGGCAATTGGTTTTGCTCTTCTGAGTTTGAATCCAAAAAAAGGTACTCCATCAACATCTTTAGGGCCTAAAATGGGTATGGAATCAACTAGTTTATCTAGAACATTAAAAACTATGGAAGATTATAAGCTTATTGAAAGAGTCCCTAATCCTGATGATGGAAGAGGAGTTTTGATTCAATTAACAGCTTTTGGAATTGAAATGAGAGATACNTCAAAAGCAGTTGTAATGAAATTTAACAATGCGATCATAAAAAAAATTGGAAAAAAAAATATTGATAATTTTTTTAATGTCATGGAGGAAATAAATAAGCTAATCAAGAATAAAGAGATTTTCTGAATGAATAAAAACATATCAAAAGTTGCTGTGTTAGGTTCTGGTATAATGGGCTCTGGAATAGCATGTCATTTTGCCAACATTGGAGTTGAAGTTCTTCTTCTTGATATATGTCCAAAAGAGCTAAATGAAAATGAGGTAAAACAAAATTTAAATTTAGATAGTAAGAAGGTAAAAAACAGAATTGTGAATGATATGTTTCAAAAGTGTATCAAATCTCGACCATCCCCTATCTACAATAAAAAATTTCTTGATAGAATTAAACTTGGAAATTTTGAGGATGACATTGACAAGATTAATGAAGTTGACTGGATAATTGAAGTTGTTGTAGAAAAACTTGATATCAAAAAATCAGTTTTTGATTTGGTCGAGAAGCATAGAAAAACTGGCACAATCATAACATCAAATACCTCGGGAATTCCTATTAAATTAATGAATGAAGGCAGGTCAGATGATTTNAAAGAATGTTTTGCAATAACACATTTCTTTAATCCCCCAAGATATTTGAATTTATTTGAAGTTGTCCCAGGACCTGACTGTAAAAAAGAAATACTTGATTTCCTATTGGACTATGGTGAAAAATTTTTAGGAAAAACATCTGTTTTAGCAAAAGATACACCAGCATTTATAGGAAACAGAATTGGAATTTTTGGAATTATGAGCCTTTTTCATCAAATCAAAAGTGGTGAATATTCAGTTGAAGAAGTTGATAAACTAACGGGCCCTGCAATTGGAAGACCAAAATCAGCAACTTTTCGAACTGCTGATATTGCAGGTTTGGATACAATGTGTCATGTTGCAAATGGAGTTTATGAAAAATGTAAAGATGATGAATCTAGAGAAGTATTTAAGTTACCTGATTTTCTTCAAAAAATGCTTGATAATAATATGCTAGGAAGTAAAACNGGAAAAGGTTTTTATAAAAAAATTAAAGATGATAATGGCAAATCCAAAATTCTAGCTCTTGACCTAAATACTTTCAAATATAACGAGCAAAAAAAAGTGAGCTATGAAACTTTAAAAAATGCAAGAAAATGCAAGAAAAGAGATGAAAAATTTAAAACACTAATTAGCGGAAATGATAAAGCATCCAAGTTTTATGAAGAAAATTTTGCCCGAATGTTTGGTTACATTCAAAATAGAATTCCTGAAATTTCTAATGACATTACAAGTATTGATGCAGCATTAAAAACAGGATTTGGATGGAAAGATGGTCCATTTGAAATATGGAATTATATAGGTGTTAAAGAAGGTGTTGAATTAATGAAAAAGTTTGATTTAAAACCTGCCGAGTGGATTAATGAGATGATTAAAAAAAATACTAATAATTTCTATAGAATAAATGATGGATTTAGAGAATACTATGACATAAATTCAAATTCATTTAATAAAATAGCTGGTCAGGATGGTTTTGTTATCCTAAAAAATATTCCTGAAAATAAAGTGATATGGTCTAACAATGAAGCAAGACTAATTGATATTGGAGACGATATCTTAAATCTCGAATTTGGATCGAAAATGAATTCAATTAATCAGAATATTATCAAAGCGTTGGATAAATCTATTGACATTGCCGAAAAGGATTTTAAAGGATTGGTTTTGGGAAATGAATCTGATCATTTTTCTGCTGGAGCTGACATCAGTGTAATTTTTCTTGCTGCAATTGAACAGGAATATGATGAACTTAATTTTTTCATGAAAATGTTTCAAAATACCATGATGAAATTAAGATACTCATCAATTCCTGTAATTGGTGCTCCACATGGTTATACTTTAGGAGGTGGTTGTGAGGTATGTCTACACTGCGATAAATTAATAGCATACAGTGAAACTTATATTGGACTTGTTGAAGTCGGAGTAGGGCTTGTTCCTGGTGGTGGTGGACTTAAAGAAATGGCACTTCGGGCATCTGATAAATTTAGACCNAATGATGTAGAAGTTAATTTNTTACAGGAATATTTCATAAATATAGGTATGGCTAAAACTGCAACATCAGGTTTTGAAGGATTTGATTTAGATTATTTAGTCAAAGGAAGAGATCACATAATTATGAATAAGAAAAATCAAATTTCTATAGCAAAGCAAACGGCTATAAATATGTATGAGATGGGCTACACAAAACCAATAAAAAGGACTGATATAAAAGTTTTAGGTAAACAGGCGCTAGGCATGATGTATGTTGGAGCTGACTCCATGTTAGCTGGTGGCTACATATCAGAACATGATAAAAAAATTGCAAATAAAATTGCTAATGTATTATGTGGTGGTGAATTATCTCAAGCAACAAGAGTCTCTGAACAATATTTGTTAGATCTCGAAAGAGAAGCTTTTTTATCATTGTGTGGTGAAAGAAAAACTTTGGAAAGAATTCAGTACATGTTAAAGAACGGAAAACCTTTAAGGAACTAATATGAAAGAAGCATATATAATAAAAGCATACAGAACTGCGGTCGGAAAAGCGCCAAGAGGTTTTTTTAAGTTTAAAAGACCTGATGAATTAGCTGCAGAAACTATAGAATACATGATTTCTCAAATTCCTGACTTTGATAAAAAATTAATTGATGATTTAATTGTCGGAAATGCTATGCCTGAAGCAGAACAAGGTTTTAATGTTGCAAGATTAATTTCTCTTATGGGACTTAAAGTAGATGATGTTCCAGGTGTAACAATTAATAGGTTTTGTGCTTCAGGATTGGAAACTATAGCAATAGCAACTGCAAAAATCAAATCTGGAATGTCAGATTGTATTATTGCTGGTGGAGTTGAAAGTATGAGCTATATTCCAATGACTGGATTTAAACCTGTACCAAATTATAACACTGTCTCCAAAGGTAAAGAGGATTATTATTGGGGAATGGGTTTAACTGCTGAACAAGTTGCAAATGAATATAAAGTTTCGAGAGAAAGTCAGGATCTTTTTGCTTATGAATCACATCAAAAAGCTATCAAAGCACTGGAGGAAAAAAAGTTTAGTGAACAAATTGCTCCTATCAAGGTGAAAGAAATTTACCTTGATGAAAATCTAAAAAAGAAGGAAAGAGAAACTACTTTTAATGAGGATCAAGGACCTAGAAAAGATACAAGTGTTGAGGTTCTATCAAAATTAAGACCTGTTTTTTCAGCAACTGGATCTGTAACAGCTGGTAACTCATCTCAGATGAGTGATGGAGCTGCATTTGTGATGATTGTCAGTGAAAATATGTTAAAAAAACTAAACGTGGAGCCTATTGCCAAATTAATTGGTTACAGCGTTGCTGGTCTTCCACCAAAAATTATGGGCATGGGACCAGTTAGAGCAATTCCAAAGGTTTTGGATCAAGTTGGAATGAAATTAAAAGAAATTGAGTTATTTGAGCTTAATGAAGCTTTTGCTTCGCAATCAATCGCTGTTATAAACGAATTAAAATTGGAAAAAGAAATTGTTAATGTGAATGGAGGTGCTATTGCCCTTGGCCATCCCCTTGGTTGTTCAGGTGCAAAACTTTCAGTTCAATTATTTGATGAAATGAAACTAAGAAAATTAAAGTATGGTATGGTTACCATGTGCGTTGGTACAGGCCAAGGTGCCGCTGGAATATTTGAAAAATTATAATTATGGAAACACTAGAAAAAAATTTGACTAGAGGTGGTGAATTTATAGTCAGAGAAACTGATTGTAATGATGTTTTTACACCTGAAGATTTTACAGAAGAACAAAAAATGATGAAGGATGCAGTTCATGATTTTGCTGANAAAGAAATTTGGAGCAAAAAAAGTGAATTTGAAAAGCATAACTACGATCTAACATTTGAGGTGATTAAAAAAGCTGGTGATCTTGGATTTTTAGGGGTTGGAGTCCCCGAGGAGTATGGAGGTCTTGGTATGCCATTTACTTCATCAATGCTAGTTTGTGATTATATATCAGGTAGTTCNGGATCTACTTCTACGGCCTATGGAGCCCATACTGGAATTGGAACTTTTCCTATTCTTCTTTATGGAAATGAAGAACAAAAGAAAAAATATGTTCCAAAATTAGCAACAGGAGAACATATAGGAGCATATTGTTTAACTGAACCTACTGCAGGTTCAGATGCAAATAATGGAAAAACAAAAGCGGTACTGACAGCAGATAAAAAACATTATTTGATAACAGGCCAAAAGATGTGGATTTCAAATGCGGGATATGCTGATATTTTCACAGTTTTTGCAAGGATTGAAAATGATAAAAATATAACTGCATTTATTGTACCTAACGATCCAAATAACGGCATAAAACTTGGTAATGAAGAGTCAAAACTTGGAATACACTCATCTTCTACTAGACAAGTTTTTTTCAATGAAACAAAAGTGCCTGTGGAAAATATGATATCTGAAAGGGGGAATGGATTTAAAATTGCCATGAATGCTTTAAATATTGGAAGAATAAAACTTGCTGCTGCTGCTCTTGATGGGGAAAGAAGAGTAACGAAGGCTGCCATACAATATGCGAATCAGAGAGAACAATTTAATTCTAAAATAATTGAATTCGGGGCAGTAAAAGAAATGTTAGTTAAAATGGCAACAGAAACCTATGTTGATGAATCTGCAACTTACAGAGCTGCTAAAAATATTGAAGATAGAATTTCAATTCTTAAGTCAGATGGAAAAACACATCAAGAATCAGAATTAAAAGGTGTTGAAGAATATGTTGTAGAATGTTCAATCTTAAAAGTAGCAGTCTCTGACCATCTTCAAAATTGTACAGATCTAGGAATTCAGGTTTTTGGGGGAATGGGCTATTCAACAGAAACACCAATGGAATCTGCTTGGAGAGATGCAAGAATTGCTAGAATTTATGAGGGAACAAATGAAATAAATAAGCTGGTTATAATTGGTATGATTATAAAAAAAGCATTGAAAGGTCATTTGAATTTAATTGAAAAAGCTGAAGATGTTGCAAATGAATTAACTGATATTCCTAGTTTTGATATCCCTGATCTTGATGAGCTTTTTTCTGAGGAAAAGTATGTTATAAAAAATCTGAAAAAAGTTTTCTTAATGTTNGCNGGTGCTGGAATGAAAAAATTTGGAATGGATTTAGAAAAAGAACAAGAAGTTTTACTAAGAATATCTGAAATAATAATTGAAATATACATGTCTGAATCTGCGATTCTTAGAACTGAAAAAAATTCAAAAAGATTTGGATCAGAAAATCAATCAAGTCAAATCGCAATGAGTAAACTTTATCTTTATGAGTCATGTGAATTAATAATTAAGAAAGCGAAGGAACTTATTGTATCCTTATCTGATGGAAGTGAACAAAAATTTTTATTATCGGGTCTGAAGAGATTTACTAAATATTTTAATTATCCAAATACTATAGAATTAAAGAGACAAGTTGCTAAAGTTCTACAGTCGGAAAACAAATATCCTTTCTAGATTTTATGTGGCTTCGATTTATATTATTTTTTTTTTGCTGCTTAATTTATTCTCAGAATCAAAAAGATAAACTTATATATGCAATTATCTCAAATATCTCTGAGGATAGACTCAAGGATGATATTCAAGCTCTTGTAAATTTTGGTACTAGACACACACTTAGTGATACTATTTCTGAGACCAGAGGGATAGGGGCAGCCAGAAGGTGGATAAAAAAAGAATTTGAATTAATTTCAAACGATTGTGGTGAATGTTTAGAAGTTTTTTTTCAAAAAAATTACTTCAAAAAAAATAATCTAAGACTTATCAGAGATGTTTGGATAAATAATGTAGTAGCTATTCAAAAGGGCTGGAAATATCCAAATAGGTATATAATAATGAGTTGTGATATAGATAGTAGAGTTTCAGATCCAAATGATTTTGAATCTGACTCTCCAGGTGCAAATGATAATGCAACTGGGATGGCAGGTACTATTGAAGCAGCTCGTGTTTTATCAAAATATAAATTTGAAAGTTCAATAATTTATGTGGGGCTTTCAGGTGAAGAACAAGGTTTATACGGTGGACAAGGATTGGCTGGGCATGCTAAAAAGAACAATTGGAATATTATTGGAATCTTAAATAATGACATGATTGGTAATATTGAAGGAATAAACGGTGTTATAGATAATAAAAGTTTTAGAATTTTTTCAGAACCTGTGCCAGCAAATGAATCGGATAGACAAAGATACATGAGAAGATTTTATGGTGGAGAAGTTGACGGAAATTCTCGACAGCTTGCGAGATTTATTTATAATTCAACGAAAAAATATCTNCCAGATTTAAAACCAGATTTAGTCTACAGATTAGATCGTTTTGGAAGAGGAGGTCATCATCGTCCCTTTAATGATTTAGGTTTTGCTGGAGTTAGAATCATGGAAACTAATGAAAATTACAATCGTCAACACCAAGATCTTAGAATTGAAAATAATATTAAGTATGGGGATTTAATAGAAGGAGTAAATTTTGAGTATGTTAAAAAACTAACAACTGTTAATGCAATCAATCTAGCTCTTCTTGCATCATCTCCTCCTCCNCCNAAAAATTTAAAAATAGGTGGGATNGTTGAGCCTTCAGTAAAATTTAAATGGGATTTTACAGATGNTGATGATNTAATAGGTTACAAAATTTATTGGCGCAAAACATCTTCACCAAACTGGGAGTTTAGCAAAAGTATAGGTAATNTAAATGAATATACTTTAAAAAACATAATCATTGATAATTATTTATTTTCTGTTGTTTCTGTAAATAAAAAAGGATTTGAAAGCATTTATGAATTTCCAAAAGATACTTTTAGATGATTAATCTAATCTAAAATCATTAGCTTTCATCCACTGATCATTATATATTTTTCCTACATATCTGCTTCCGGAGTCATGAAGTAAAACAACTACCACATCATTTTTAGTAAAGTATTTTTTTAATTGTATGACTCCTTTTACCGCAGCTCCGCATGAATTTCCAGCGAATATCCCTTCCTCTTTTGCTAGCTTTCGAGTGTATCGTGCCGCGTCTTCATCAGTAACTTTTTCAAANTGATCAATTAAATNAAAATCAACATTTTCAGGTATTATGTCTTCGCCAATACCTTCAGTGATGTAGGGATAAACTTCTTTTTTATCAAATATCCCTGTCTCGTGATATTTTTTAAATGCAGAGCCATAGGTATCTATTCCCCAAATTTTAATATTACTATTTTGTTGTTTTAAAAATTTTGCAACCCCAGAAATTGTGCCACCTGTACCAACACCCACTACAAAGTGAGTGATTTTGCCATTAGTCTGTTCCCAAATTTCTGGTCCTGTAGATANGTAATGTGCTTCTNTATTTGAAAGATTATTGTATTGATTTACATACCATGAATTCTCCGTTTCATCTCCAATTCTTTTAGCAGTTGAATAATAAGATTGAGGATCCTCTGGTTCAACATCTGCAGGACAAATAATAACTTTAGCTCCAACAGCTTTCAGAATATCAATTTTCTCTTTTGATTGTTTGTCTGTAGTGACACAAATAAGTTTATAACCTTTAACAATTGCTACTAATGCTAATCCCATTCCAGTATTTCCAGATGTTCCCTCTACTATTGTTCCACCTGGTTTCAATCTTCCATCTTTTTCTGCGTCTTCTACCATTTTTAATGCCATTCTATCTTTAACTGAGTTTCCAGGATTGAAATACTCAACTTTTGCTAAAACTAATGCATCAACTTCTTGTGTAATTGTATTTAATTTTACTAATGGGGTATTACCAATGGTCTCAAGAATATTATTTCGGATATCCATTTTTGATATTGCAAATTTAATTTATTAAGTTAATTTCAAACTTAAATTTGGTTTTATTTTTGAAATTGTTTGTGAGGGTATTAATAGCATAATCATTGAAATTAATATCACAATTAAATTAATTGATAAAATTTTGAATAGATCAATTTCAATTGGTATAAATTCCGAGTAATATGTAAGAGGATCAAGNCTAACAATTAAAAATTGTTTTTGAATAATCATTAAACTTATTGAAATTATATTTCCCCATATTAAACCTCTAAAA
>FUFK010019578.1_pt1 | contig 20138 bp, 14 predicted proteins | sample 1021851 | NCBI WGS metagenome assembly FUFK01 (sample SAMEA51879418, study PRJEB19060) | metagenome
TTTTTCTTTTTCATCATTTGCTTCTTAATAGATACTAAGAAATCAACCTCCCATGTATTCTGAGCAAATGAAGCATCAAAGGTAGGAATACCGTAATTTGCACAAGCAAAGGTAAATTCCATACTTTCTTCTTTTAGAACTCTATCTGCTTCAATAGCCTTTCGCTCTAATTCAATTTGAGCCAATCTTTGACGCTCTTTCCTTCTTTCTTCATTAATACGAATTTGTTCTTGTCGTCGTTGTTCAGCCAATTCTGCTTCAATTCGTCGCTTTTCTACATTTTCAGGAAGATTGTAAATACGAAGTCTTTCTGCTTCTGCTTCTGCTCTTAGGCGTTCTCGTTCTTCTCTCGCCATTTGTGCTTGTCTGCGTTGTTCAGCAACTTCATCTTTACGATTCTGTCGTTCAACTTGATACTGATGAAATTCCTTTTGTAGTCCTTTAGATTGAACATAAAACAAAGCCAAGTCTTTCATTAGATTATCATTAGGATAACCATGAACAGTTTGCTGATTCTTTGGATTATCGGGGTGATTCCACCTCCATACAATAGAAGCCATTTGATAGTTTCCACCACCAAAATTACCACTACCACGCTTAACCAATTTACGAATGTTATCATTTCGCTCTATTTCGCTATTCCAGTAAGTTCCAGTAATTCGGGTGTTATAATGCAAGTCCATTTCTTTAACTTCATTAAACATCATTTCAAAAGAAGTTCCATTCTCTTTCCACCATGCTTCGGATTTCATAGCCTTTACACGAACATTAATCCATTCTTGAATTTGTTCATCTGTAATAGCATCAATAGGCAATTGCATTTCCTCAGCCAATGCTCGCATAATAAGATAAGTATTGATATGGTCGCTACCAACACATTCAACAACACCATTTTCAGTATTAGTGATTTGAAAATGATAAACTACAATATGCCCACATAGACACTTACCAACACCCATTTGAGAATTTTCAACCCAATCAGGAATATTATCATCATTCCCACGCCACCAGACTTCTCCAGTTGCAATCCATTCTTCTTTTGCATCGTCATAATTATCAGCAACCGATAGTTCTACCATTTTTCTTTTTAATGCTCTATCCCATCGTCCATTACCGAGTTCACGCTTTGCTACAATTGTTTCTACCATTGTTATTCACCATTAAATTCATAATCCTCTTTTTCAAATTGTCTTTGCTCCATTAGATAAGATGTGAGGATTGTGTCCATCTTTTCTTGTAGGTTCTCAATAATACCAGCAATCAACCGCCTATTTAAACTAATCCATATGCGGTGGTAGGTATTCAAAACAACCTTTGGCTCATCATTTTCATTCTGTGATATAACCAATGGCGGCATATCACTTGCATTAATTATTATCGAACTCTTAAAATTTTCAAGTTGCGAATTATCAACAATTAATTCTAGTTTACCATCTACACTGACTTGACCGGAGTAATTTTGTTCATTGGATTGAATCAAAATATCGTTGAACAATAAAGATGATGTACAAGTTTGACAATTAGTTTGGATACTATACCAATTTCCGGCGGTCATGTCCCATTCTTCAGCCCTCTGCTCGGTTACAAGATTGACTGATTTAGAATCTTCAAGCGTTCGGGTAAAAGCGATATTGTGATTCAATGACTCTACGGATGCGTGTAAGAGGGTAATCATGACACATAGAGTAACCATCAGAGTTTGCCTGCGACCCTCCATGACACTGCGTTTGGCTCGTCATGTTTGAAGTTAGGGTATGAAAGGAATTATTCTTGTACGAATAGCATCAGCATTAACTATGGCGAATGAGTTGGGTCGTACCGTTATTCATCGCTACATGTATGCGAGAAGTTGGGCGTTAGGTGATAGAAAATCACCATCGGCTACAACCCCTTGTTTGATTGGTCTTGAAGGTGATATTGATACAGATAGTCAAATTACGCCATTTAATGTATCAACTAATGATGAAATTCCACAAACCCTGACCATTACTGCAAATTTACCGCTATCGCCACCAAAGTTTGAACATAATTCTCCAATATTTTCATCGAAAATTGGTCATGTTTTACCACCCTCACTTGAAGAGGCGGATGCTGGTGAATCTGCTGGTGACGGGGGTTTATTACCAGTTTCTTGGCAGCGACTAAATCATGATTCATCACTACTAAATCTAACACTCGAACCAAGTATAGTGGTATTGGTTGATGCTCCTCAGCTTGCTTCACAACCGGGCAAGCTTGTTGATGCATTAATTGCCATTAAACATCGATTTCCCGGTGCCTTGGTTTGGACACCCGGCATAGGCGGCCCAGATAATGTCGCTGTACTTGCTTGGTTTGGAGTTGATATTTTTGATTTATCTAGATCGCGTCAATGCGCCGCCTCAGACATACTTTTGACCTCATTTGGTCCTCGAAAACTAGTTCCTCAATCCAACGAAAGTGCGGATTTAGAATCCCAAATAACACACTGGGAGTTTGCCATCAATGAAGTCAAAGCGAAACTGGCCGATGGAACACTTAGAACACTTGTCGAACAACAATCAATTAACAGTCCAAAACTGGTTGAACATTTACGATATCATGATAAATTAACAAGAAAAAATTCTGATATTGGAATATCTCACGTGTCTAAAGACACAATTATTCACTGTAATTCTCATACCTCCCTGAGTAACCCTGTGGTTTCAAAGTGGGTTGATTTCATAATCGAGGAGTATCGTCCGCCGAAGGGATTAGACCATGTGTTATTATTGCTGCCATGCTCAGCAAGAAAACCATATCGTATGTCTAAATCCCATAGAAAGTTCTTAGATGCAGTCGGTCATAGTGCCTTTCATGAAGTAATGGTGACTTCACCTCTTGGTTTGGTACCTCGAGATCTAGAAGAGACATGGCCAGCATCACATTATGATATCCCGGTAACTGGAGAGTGGAGTCTTGATGAAGTTAGCAGGACTAGAATAATGTTGAACTCCCTGCTCGAGAATAATAATTATCACACAGTAATCAACCACTCTTCAATGTCATTTGAGTTAGAAGGAATTGCCTACTATGAAACTAGAGCAGGAAACTCGGCAACTTCCCGTGAGGCACTCGAAGAACTGCGTAAAGTAGTGTCTAAAGTGAACAGTGAATACGCTACCAGAAACCGTAAACATCACAAGATTTTGTTAGACAATTTCTCTAGCGTTGCGCGCTACAAGATGGAAAATGATAGATGGCTTAAGGATGTCAAAATTAGAGGAAAGCCACCGTTTTGGCGAATTGAACATCAGGGAAGACAAATTGCACTTTGGTCAAATGATCGTAGAGGCTTTTCGCTGGCTAAGTCTTCAATACCAATACTTGCGGCAAATTCATCACTAAAAAAAATACATTTAATATCAAATAAGCCGTGGAAGGGCGATATTTTTTCCAGCATATTAGATAGTTATGATTTGGGAATAAAATCCGGTGATGATTTACTTGTTATGCAAGATAGTCAACCGGTTGGTTTAGCAAGAGCAACAGCCTCATGTTGGGAATGGTCAACTACCCCTGGAATGATTGCCAAAGGCCATCAACGGTTGTAGCAATATTACAAATAACCGCTGTTATGGGAAGCGGTTAATAATGAGAGGCAAGTCGCAAGGGTGCTTGAGTGGTTAACATGGCACGTATGTATAAGTCAAGAAGAGGTAAGAGTGGCTCATCAAAGCCATATGTTACAGAAGCACCTGAATGGTCTAATACTAATTCTGACGAAGTCACAAAACTTGTGGTTGAACTGGGCAAAGCAGGGCATTCAACTGCTCAAATTGGGACAGTAATGAGGGATCAACACGCAGTTCCAAATGTTCGATTAGTAACCGGCAAGAGAATTGGAACAATACTCGCTGAGCACGATATTGGTGGTGCATATCCAGAAGATATGATGAACTTGATGAGACAAGCAGTCAGGATTATTGAGCACTTGGGCAGTGGAAATCATAAAGATATTCACAACAAGAGGTCTCTAGAGTTAACCGAGGCCAAGATTAGGAAGCTTGCTAACTATTACATCTCAGAAGGTAAATTGCCCTCAGATTGGCGATACAAGAGAGATGAATTGCGACTAATGGTCGAGTGATTGATATAGGCTACGGTAAAACAACAACCAAACGGGTTGTTTGATTCACATGGAAGATTTGATAGAAACAGAGTTGTTCCTTTATGCTAAAGAAAGGATGACTATGTTTGCTGAAAAAATCTCTCGTGCCGATAGTGTAGCAATTTTTGCCACAGCTGATTTGGATAGCATCGTGTCACTAGCTCATTTAGAATCAGCCATGATCGATGCCAAAATCCCCTACAGCCGTAAGATATTAAACTCAATTCATGACCAACCTAAAGGCGAGGAATATGATTTCTCATCAACAGCTAAATTGGTGGTAAGTGTTGAACAGTATGAAGACACATGGAATCATGAACAAATTGATGATTTGGGTCGAATTCGAGTAGTGCCGCTAGCGGTTTCAGTCTCACACCCAAATTCGGATAGACGGCATAACGGAGCATTAGACGTAGTGGTGCAATGTGCAGCAATCGCTTCAATCCTAGCGCCAAATGGACCAAGAGTCAGGCGTTTAAGGCCGCTGGTTGGTAGTGGTCAGTGGTTGCGACAATCACTAGATAATTCATATGATCCGATTTATACCAAGATTAGAGATATTTTACAAAACGAAGGTTCAATTCGAGTTCTAGCACTACCAGAAATTGAGAATCCTGACACAACAATGATTCCAAATTTTCCTTCAAACATACTTAGTAGACTTACCAAAAAGTGGCCAAAAATGGATTTTAACCAAAGAAGACAAGCCATGAGTGAATTAGCTCTACCAACCTTATCTGATGGTAAAATATCTACTCCTAGATTAGAAGAATTACTTTGGTTTAGAATAGTTACTGAGGAGGACCAACAAGATTTGCATAGCCAAATATATCGAACCAAATCAGCATGGCCAAACAAGGTAGAAAATAGCAAATCCCATGCAGCGGAAGTTCTCAAAGAATTAATTTCAACTGGAAAACTATCATAATTTTATACGATGAATTCAAACCATATGGCTACTTCGGTGTGGTATGGCCATCGAACGGTTGCTTACTGGCAGTATCAAGGATCAAATCAAAGACCTAATGTCGACAGAAGACCTTGTTATCGAAGCATTCAGGGACTTAGTCAAAGATGAATTAAAGACACATATCAGAAATAAAGTTGAAGCAGATCCTGAACTAAAGGCAGAAATCAAAGAAGCAGTGTCATATTATTTTCAGTCCAAAGCACGCTCAGTATATGCTGAACTAAAGGCAACCCGAGCAGCAACCAGGCTGGGCTTGAGACTATTACCGGATGATCTGCAGGGTGAAGTCGGTGAGGCACTAGTATCATTATTTGAAAAAGAACTTGGCAATTTACTGGAAAAAGCATTGTAAAGATTAATACATCTCTGAAACTGAGATTTTACCTCACACCTAATAGTGTAAATTATGAGCCATGAGTTAGTGGTCGGTTCGTGTTGGACAGATTCCTGAGGCGGATGGGACAATTCGTCCTTATCTTCATGTTGGTTTCTATTCCCTTTGCTTCATCTTTCATCAACTCAGTAGAAGCACAACCAACCGTGGTATGTTGTGACAATGCCCACCAAGTAGAATTGTATCTACTTGGCGGCTCGACAGGACAACTTTCGCCATTTTCTCAACAGTTAACAGATGATACAAGCAACGCAGTAATTGCAAACTCAATAACTTCTCAAGAAACAGTTGGACTTTGGAGTCTTGGACGCGTATGGCCAGGTTCAGTCCCCGAATCAGACTGGAATTTTGTCATCAATTACCGTGTCAGTGATGCAGGCGGGGCCCAAATAAATGCAACAGCCACAGTGAGAATTGGTTCCCAAGATTTTTCCGATTCAACTAACTTAGATTCATCGGTACTACCACAGGGAGAAGGTCAGATTGAATTCTCTATACCGGTTGAAGCGATGTCAGTTTCAGCATCTAGTGAAATTGAATTGGAACTGAGCGCGCGTTCGGTGATATTCAGTGTACCTGGCGGAGACGCCAAGTTAGAATTCCTTTGGGGGTCCTCTGAATTCCCATCTAGTGTCGCGGCAGAGATACCGCTGATGGAATTATCCATTGATGAACCTCAAGTAGAAGGTAGCGATATCTATCTCTCTGCAGTATTGGATTCTCCATTTGGGTTAGATGCTCTGGCATATTCTGATTCTATTGAGATGTTTGTCGACGGACTCAAGGTAGATGGAGACCCTATCGAAACACAACGGGGTGATTCGATTATTGTCACTTGGACATGGCAAGACGCAGCAACGGGGACAAATATTGTTGATGTCTCAATCCGACTTAATCTACAACCTAATGGCCCATTAATACAAGGTGCAGCCCAGTTTACCATTGATGTGACTGATACTGGTGGGGGTACAGGTACTTTTTATCCCCAGGACGAACCCCTTCGAACAAGTGGTGTTGGTAGTCCATTGACCGTAACACAATTGATCGATTTAACCAGCGATAGTGGCAATCTCAAAATGGCTCGTACAACTACACTAGATATTGATGGCGAGATGGCTTTTTGGATGCGTTGGGGTATGGACCATATTGGGGATAACGACCTTTCATCAACATCAGTGCTGTTTGGCTGGAACCCCGGCGGAGTTTCAGAGGAGGACAGAGAAAGCCGCGATATAGAAAATGTTGAGCAAGAACAATTCGAGAGGGAGATGAAGACCAGATACCGAACTTACATGAGTGACATCAATGGAATGCAGTTACAAAGCGAAAAACTAATTGGCACTGCCAGTGACTTTGATACAATCTCAGTGTCAGTTGATTTAAACGGTGAAACAAGGGTGGTAAATCACCCTATATCAATCACGTTCTCTACTCTTCAAACATTAGACAGCGGGCAACAAATTGATATTTTGCGCAGTTTTACTACTACTCAGACCACAGCATTGTGGCAAGATTATACAATAATTGTTGAGGCTAAATCATCAGTTTTGACATCATTTGGGGACGCAGAATTATTGGAAACTGATTCAATATCCTTCAGTCATTCTAGATATCCGTGGGGCGAGATAATTAAAATGGAATCAACCTCAACAGGGCTGGATGAAGGTTTTACAGTGATTATACAACCAAATGATAACCTGTTATTTGGCCCAATGCCACTAACCATCATCACGTTGGTAGTTCTATTCATAGGACTGTCATTTTCACTATCTATTACTAAAAATAAGCATAGGAGATTCTTGATGCTTGAACTTGTTTTACTACCTATTGCAGCATTAGTTTATATTTTCGCTTATCCGCCATTATTTGTTTTTGGGGCCTCGGGTAGCGCATCAGTTTTGTGGATTTTAACTGCCATTGTGAGTCCAAGAAGGTTACAAGCAGTTGATGATACCAATGAACCTGAACCTACGGTAAGTGTCCCATCGGTCAGTTGTCCATCATGCTCTACTTCAATTCCAGTGTTGAGTAATGAACGTCCACTGAGGATAGCCTGCCATGGTTGTGGTAAAACCATTAAAATTGTTGGATAATTACAATTTTAGGGGTTTTAGTGATTTCACAATTGCTCTGCTTTCTTTGTAATCACTTGGTGAAAAATATCCACTGAATTCTCCATGTTCGTCAACAGCAACGACAGCTTGCGGCGATCTTTGACTAATATTCTTATGGACATTAACTAAGGATTCCGTTAATGCTATTTCCATAAAATCCATTTCCATGTACTCTCCACAGGTTGCGGTTTTGGTATCGATTTCCTTATCAATAGCCAGCAATAACTGCTTGTAGCCAATTACGCCTTTCACTTTTGCATCATCGTCTAAAACAATCAGTACTCCGCCAGGGACCGTTAGTAGTCTTCGGGCAGCTTCTTGCAGAGTATCACTTAAGCCAGCAGTGATATGTTCATCATTAAGCTCCAAATCTGCGACAGTCTTAGTTCCGGTTGACATCAACTAGTCGTATGTGTCTCGAGATTTTATACTTACTAATCGTGTGTGAAGGTTATAACATCAGACTTTGTAATAATTCCATAACCGATTCTTTCAAGTTGTACAGGGGTTCCAATGGTGAGACAATTGGTCTCTAGCTTCCCTTTTAGTGAAACCAATTCACCGTCTGAAACTGCTACAAACTCTGCGTCATCACAACTATCTTTCGAGGTCCAATGGACAATTTTACGCTTATCAGTTCTTTGTTTGGCAACAAATGTAGCGACATTACCATCGATATCAAAATCTCCAAATTCTTTTAAGCGTAATTTTTTATGGCCTAAATCTGCTTTTTCCACATATATCGTTCGGCTCTTTAGACTAATCTTTCTGACTCCTAAACCTTCATTATTCGGATGGCTTGGAATATTAATTGCCCCGTCCTTAACCCCCTGCACGATTAGTTCAACAGGCTCTCTAATAAATGACACACGGGGAGCATCATCATCGATAACTTTGATATTATGGGAATACAATGTTGCTAGCGGTACTGCTATATCCTTTTGAGTAACACCTAATTCTTTCCAAAAATTTCTCAATGCGGCGGCTTGTATTCCAGTACCGTTTAGTCCGGCAATAGTTGGCAGTCTTGGGTCGGACCAACCCGTATATTTCCCTGACTCTATGTCTTTACGCATTTGTGAGGTTGAGAAGCCGCCCCATTCATGAACCTTGACTCTACCCCAGTACATTGTTTCCGGATATTGCCAACCAAAATGTTGGTACAACAAAGTTTGTTTCCTTGTTGAATCCATCAGGTCTTTTCCACGAATGATATGGGTGACTCCCTGTAAATAATCTTCAATAGCACTTTGGAAGTCAAGAAGAGGCCACACACGATACTTGGAACCTATCTCTGTGCGCGGGTGTGGGTGGCTATCAGTATCTTGTATCCTCAGCGCAGGCCAATCTCTTAGTGCTGGGTTCTTTAGCGTCATATCGGTTTTGATGCGGACTACTGAATCACCTGGTCGGAATGTTCCATCCAACATCTTAGCCCACAATTCTTTATTTAATGTCACATCATTATCTCGGCAAGGGCAGTTGGTTTTTGTAACTCTAAATTCTCTAAATTCCTCAGCACTACACTGACAGACATAACCAAATCCACCGTCTAGCATTAGCTCAACATGGTGATAATATTCTGGCATTCTGTCACTTGCAATAATCACTCTGTGTGGTTTGAATCCTAGCAACCATTCTGCTTCAGATTCAATGATGTCATACGCTTCTGCAAGTGGTGGCTTGACAGTTGTATCAGTGTCATCAAATCTAAGAATGAGCTCTCCGTCGTATTCTTTTGCGTATTCACCATTGATGATTATTCCTCTAGCGTGTCCAAAGGACAAAGGGCCATTTGGATTCGGGGCAAATCGCAAAACGACTTTACCTTTCTCAGCATTTGACAATTCCGGTAGCCCCTCTCGCTTGGCTTGCTTCTCCCGTTCTTTCAGTAATTCAGGTGCTTCTCTAGCCAAAATATCTCTTAGATAATCAATACCTTCCTTGGTGGCTAAATTGTTTGCTTGTGTGACTTTTTGAGCAATTAATGGACTCAAGATTTTCCCGTGTGGTCTCAAGTCTTGTCTGATGCTCATCAAGCGGCCAATCACTGAGCCAGGTGCAGCTTTCCCCGAATATTCAATGGCATTTTGAATCGCCATGTGCCAAAGCATAGTTTCAGTTGCTTTATCGGGAGACCAATCCATGTGAAACATATGGTCCTGTAGCCAATACTTCATCAATTGAGTGGTTAGAATAAGGTGGTTTGATTACCACTTGTTAGGTCCCTACTAGGTAACTCTGAAGTATGTTCTTCATGCCAAATTCTCTTGATTGTCGACCATGACCATCTCAATTGATCATGGGGTTTTTCATCGATCATCTTTCGCACAGCATCAATGGTTATCTTATCACTGGGATATCCAGAGCCAATTGGGAAACCAACCTCAGACTCTATTGATTTTATGGCTTCATCTCTAGCTTGTTTTGCAAGTATGCTTGCCATTCCAACAATCGGGTAATTTTCATCAGCTTTGTGATAACTACTTATCTGGGATTTTCTCCACGGCCATCCATCAATCAATTGTGATATTCTACGGCTAAACCGTTGCTCATCAACATCACAAGCATCGCAGATTATGTTCACCATGGTTCTACTTTCAAGATTTAATTGATTAATTGATTCAGCAAATAATTTTCCCTCTAAAATGTTTAATCCTTTATTAATTACTGCGCTATCAATTCTTTTTGGCTGGCAGTGTACCAAAGAGAAACTCCACCCTTTCTCGTCACAATTTCTCAAAAACCACTCCTTGATATGCTGACGTTTTTTTGGCGACAAATCCTTAGAGTCTCTAACCCCATTTTCAACTAATAGGTTGACATCATTCTTTGGCATAGCCACGCTGCATACTACTAACGGACCGATCACCGGCCCTCTGCCTGCTTCATCAACTCCAATTTCTATCATGCTTTCTCAAATATCTAAATCATCGTCACGCAGCGAAACTTGCTTAGTGTAATGTGTAAGCAAATTTTGGTTATCGGGTAATTCTAGCGGGTCATTCTTTTCAGTCATGTTAGGATTAGATTCGCTATCCACCGAATTTGAATTTTCCATTGCGGTAGAATCAATACCATCAATGCTGATTGAATCGAGCAATTCGTTGGTTTCCTGCCCAACAGAATTCTTGTCATTATTATGTATCACAATATTAGCAGCATTANGTAATTGTTCTTCTACTGGCGCCGTTACAGGTTTTTGTCCGTTGCTTTTACCCTTGAATCCCAGTTCGAAAAGGTGAGGAGAGGTCTTCGGTGAGTAAATTACTTGTTCAACTTCAGGTTTTTTGCTGAATTTTGCCATCCAATCATCTGACTCTGATTTTTCAGAATGACTGGTTAATTGATTCATGGGTTGCTTTTGCTTGTTTCTAGTACTCCGATCTATGAATGATTTGCCAATAATTAACGATGATAATATTATTGACAATATTATCCACTTCCACGCCAGCGCAAACTCAACAGTCTTCGACAACATCTCGGCAAAGTTTTCCTCATTTTCCATGCTTATGTCTTTCTGCCATAGCACGCCAATATAATCTACTTCGGTGGTAAATGACATGGGTGCATCAGGAGAGAAAGTTGATCTGATACTTATGTTAAGGTACATAGTTCCATTGCTGGTTTGGTCAGTTGGTATCTCTGCCCAAGCGCGGACAGTGATGTTAGAGCCGAACTCAATATTGTTAACCTCAAATGAACGGGGAAATTCAACACCTGCTTCAGTTACAGAATCAAGGGGGGGTATCAACGCCATTGGTGTGAAGTGAGAACACTGTAATTGAACAATAATGCCATCTGCTGCATTACCATCATTACGTAAAGTCATAGCAATATTGAATCGGCCTAGAGAATCATTTTCCTGGGATAAGTCTTGTAATGACCAGTCAATATTTTGGGCAATTGTTACATCGATAGCAACGGTAGCAAATTCACTGGGAAGGTCTGCTAGTTGTACTTTAAAGACGACCTGCGAATTGGAAAATGCCTTAGCACCTTGATTTGCAGTAATTATGATGTCAGTAATATCAAGGTGGGAATCCTTTGGAATTTCCAAAGATTTCTGGGCATTTTCTAGTGTTACGAAGGTTGGTATTTCAATGGCCTCGATTTTGAACTCATCTTGATAATTTCCATGGTTATGTATCCTAAATTTTGGATTACACTTATCTAGCGGCAATATGTGACAATCCTGTGAAATTAGCTCTGTTGCAAAATCTCTATTCCAGTTAATTTCCGATGTCAAATCTACTTCAATCGACTTAAGAACGGCTCCCACTGGAATGATGTTTAATCTGACATTAATTACTCCAAAATTTTGGTTGGGGGATTGGAATCCGATTTCGAAAGTTCGCTTGTCGGTGGGCATAAGCGATTCACCCTCATAACCCCCAAAAATTGCCACGATCCATCCATTATATGAGATACGATCTGATGCATCTACACCATCAATTGCATTTCCGCTACTATCGATAATTTGTAACTCTAAGTCATATCGATTTTCTANGTTGCCAGAATTTTTGATGGTTATCGGTATCCGGTCATTAGAATCAGGGTCAAGTTGTAAATTGTCTCCTTGATTATCCAGAGTTACATTACGGAATTCCGACATCAGCAAATCAAAGTTCCATGTGACTTCAGCACGATCCAAACTTGATGTCGCCGTCAATGTAAATCTTGGACCTGACATATGTAGTGGGTTGGAATCAATCACTTGAGGAATATCAATCCATAGTCTAGCAAATTTCAATTGTCCAATTTGAAATAATTCCATTGCTTTCCCATTTTGCACATCATCCATATTCCATCCCCATAGCCAGCCAGAGTTGGTGGTAATTGAGAAGTTAACATGATCTTGGAACTCACCAAAATTAGTCATGTTTACTGCTAGATTGGTTCGCAGCCCCGGGTCTACCACGAATTGTGAATCCTCACTCACTCCAAATCTCAAATCNGATTGTTTTGATACTATTAATCTGAATTCACTGGTATATTGTGTTGTTGAATCTAGGTTTGAGGTAATGTTAACATATGCTAAGACGGTGCCGTAAGAGTGATGATAATCGCATGTAAAGTAAAATCTGAATTGTCTGACTTGNTCGGGTATTAGGGTAAAATTACTGGGTAAATTTGCGATAGATATGTTATTTGGTAAATCTTCAGTAAAATCAATTATTGTAGTCTCATCTGCTTGATTCCTAACAGTAATCGATGCCTCTATTGTCTCTCCACGGTGAATTATATGCTCATCACTTGACTGGACGTCAAGGGAGTCATCGATTGATGCTAAGTTAGCGCTGGAAAATACCATTATTGGTGAAGATGCACAAATCAGTAATACAACTATTACCGTCATTCTGCGCATGGTTGCTCGAAGATGATTAGCATATCAAACAATGCTATGATTTGTGTAGTCAAACTGGGTCAGGGAGCGCCTTAGTTATTTCATGCAAACAAAATTCTGCTCCATTCATCGGCACCTTCAATTCAAATCGTTTCGCAACATGAGGGTCGATTTCTCCAAAGCAACCGATGTGAATTCCATTCACTATTATCTTTGCCGCCCTGCCCGCCAACCAAGGGCCTTCATTTTCTGGCAATGGTTGAACTTCATATTCACTTGCACCCAAATCTCGTAAAAATGCTTGAATACGTCCCCTAATTGCGGCAAAGCCCCCCGATCGCTCGGCAACTAAGAATGCAAGGCGTAAGGAATTCTTATGTTCTCTTACCACAGTTCCTAGTTCGAATACCCTTTGAGGTAAATCATGATGTCGGTTTGAAGACAATAATCTCAGCAGCCCTGGAAGGAGATATTGACGTAGTAGCGTGTGGTCAACGGTGATTGGATTAGTAATTCTAGTTACTTCCCCAACATTACTCCACCTAACCAATTCGAACTGATCAGCGTCATTAGACAAAGTTAGCGATTGTATCTGCATCATTCCTAGGCCCTGCATTGAGTCTCTTATTCTGCGGAGTAAATTTGCATCATTCCTTGGTTTTGCAGTGAGTGGTGAGCGAGGGATATCTTGGCCCAAATCTTCGAATCCATGGCCTATTGCAATATCTTCAACCAAGTCGACAGGATGCAAAATGTCAAATCTCCACCTAGGCATTTCAAGTGTGATTTCTTCCGAATTACGAGACATAAATCTCCCGCCCATGCGATTAATCGATTTTTCTAATTCCTGCCCACTTAATTCTCTTCCCAACAAGCCATCAAGCAGTTTTGTCGGCAGGGTATGTTCTACTGGCTTACCATTGGGGAATACCTGTATTGTTCCATCGCAGTCGGTTATGTTGACCGATTCAATTGACCCGCCTAGTTCCTGTAGTTGCAAGGCAATTAGCATAAGTGATGCTTCACATGAGCGTAAATCCCAACCCGTGACATCAATGAAGAAATCCTTCGTTGATGCAGTTACAGTCGTTTGATTGCCATTAATTATTGGTGGGAAAGAGAGGATATTTTCGTTTGAATCAATGATGACCGGGAATTTATCATAATCCTCTAACAAGTGAGCAAACTCTATCCCCTTAGGGTGATTTTTTAGAATCTCATCGATTGACATTGGCTTTTCCATTGCTAATGGGACGAATTTTTGCTTACCAGATACTGCTTTTACTCTGAAAGGAGGAGAAATAGTGGATAGATCATGCACTCCAATCGAGGCCCGTTTCCGTCCTCTGCCCAAAGCGAAGTGCAATTTCTCTTGGTGGTCCATTAGTGATTTAATAAATTCATCCGATTGAATTCCTAAATTTTCAAGATCGATGTTTTTTACAACAGCAGCCAATATAACCGGCCTTATTTGTTTTAATTCAGCATCGACAGTAATCGCTATATCACCCTCTGAAACTTCCAAATCTGGACCTGTATATTGATGGTGAATAAAGCTTCTAACCGCCCGCGTAAGAGTCTCCCCTGAGAGCAAATCTGGTCTGTTAGGAAATATTTCAATATCGAGAATTTCTTTGTCACAACGGTCAATATCTGTGCCTAGTAGCGGTAATTGCTCCGAGAGATCATCGATGTTATGCTTCAAGCCATGAACATTCAAGAGTTTGGCGATTAAGTCCTGGTTAACAGATATTGTTGGCATTATTCTACCTACCTTGCAAACCAGTGGGGAAGAGGTCTTTCATATCCGGACAAGCGCAGACCACTTACTGCGGCAGTCTCATAATCTAAAGCTCTGAGATTTTGTCTACTTAAGGAATCTATTGACTCGAGTCCAAGGCGCTGTAATATAGCAGATAATTGGAATTGAATTTGTTTGAGCCAGATAGAGATGTCCTCATAACCTTCACTGGGTGATGAGCAACAAATAAATTTCAGTCCGGAGGCTCTTAACTTAGCGATATCTTCGGCACTGGCAGAAAAACCAATTGCGATGCCAGAATCGGTGTAAGTATTTTCTAAGTTTGCTTTATTGCTCCTGCCAATTAGCGGCAAAGCAGCAGATTCTGAAGTACCGGTTTCATCTTCAATTGTGCAGATTGCAATGTCTGCATTGTGATATGCGGAGGATTTGTGCAACGATTCAATTCTTCCGACACCATCTGAAAAGCCAAATGGTTTTTCTTGCCCTAAAAGTGACCGCACAGATACTAACATACCATCTATTTCCTCCGCATTCATACTTGGCATATTCATCAAATCAATGACTGCTCCGCCACAATTGCTCACAACATCTGTGCAATGGCATAAGTTGTTCATATCAATAGAAATGAAGTCTATCGTTCTAGGATTATTTTGCACGATAAATGGTTGAGTTTCAACAAGTTTTGATGATTTTTTCTTCCCGATGAGAATTTTACCGTCACTCAGGTGTGGAAGAATTGGTAATGGAAGTGCGATTGGGGTATTCGACTCTGCACGCTCTCCAAGAAGTGCTACAGTATCGCATGAAGAATAGAACATATTGCCAGCTTGCCCAGCAGGGACTAAGCCAATCATCGACAAATCACCAGCAGAGACAACACTATTTTTACTGGAATGTTCTGCTTCACCATTTGATTCTAGGCACACCGAATCATTGGGGATTTGGAAGTTTTCATCATCTATTTCTTTGTTGAGTTCGGTTAATTCTGAATCATTTATTGGCCTTAATACGACGCCTTCTGGCGGGTTTGGACATCTGCCATTAACGATAATTTTTCCACCGGTCATCCCGGCACCTGGATCATTTCCAATATCTCCATCAATCACAATGATACCACCCGTCATGCCACCACCAACTCTCAGTCCGGCGTTACCGCGCACAACAATTAACCCTCCAGACATACATGCTCCTAAGTCATCACCACAACCATCCAATATCGAAATTTTACCGTCTTTCATCGCAAAGCCCGCATAATTTCCAGCAGACCTTTCGCATGTTATTTGATTGCCATTGTTGGCAGCCCCCAGAAAAGAACCAACATCGCCTTGTATCGTAAACATTCCACCTTTACCGAATGATGCGGTCCAGGAACCTAAAGTCCCCAGCGCTCTAATTTTAGCGCCCTTGGGTATTCCCGGACATAAACCTAATTCGCCGTTTTTAGGAACCGGATCTCCAGCATTTGTCCAACCGATTCGCAATATTGCATTTTGTTCGGCAGCGGCTTCTAATTTTGGTCCTAATTTGTTGTTGATGTTAAATGACCTCGCCACAACATCAAGAGTATCCGCCATGTGCCTATGTCGGACTAGGATAAACATATACTCTTCTTATCACTACGACTGGCAAACCTATTTTTTTTCATACTCCATCAATACGATTTGTTAATAGATATTCTTCATTGACAGACCAATGTGAGACTATGATGATTAAAGTCGCAATCAATGGATACGGTACTATTGGTAAAAGAGTTGCTGATGCGGTTGATGCGCAAGATGACATGGAAATTGTGGGAGTAACCAAAACTCGACCTGCTTTCGGTTGTGACTTAGCAGTCAGGAAAGGCTATCCAATCTATTGTACTTATGACGATGAAGAAAAAATAGCTGCTTTTTCAACCGCAGGTTACGAATGTCATGGCGGGCTAGCAGATTTGTTGGAAGTTGCCGATATCGTAATCGACTGTTCTCCGGGTAAAATAGGGGCTAGTAATTTGGAAAAATATCAATCAGCGGGAATTAAATGGATTTTCCAAGGGGGGGAAAAGCATGCAATGACAGGACTCTCCTACACGTCATCAGCCAACCACGCTGAGAACCTCAATGCTGTTGGCACCAGAGTAGTTTCTTGCAATACAACCGGGTTGTCAAGAACGTTGGTTCCATTATACAATTATTGTGGGGAACTATCAGTTGAGTGTACGATGATACGTAGAGCAGCCGATCCCGGAGACTCTAGTAAGGGACCAATTAATGCAATCAAACCAGTACTCAAGGTTCCTTCTCATCATGGCCCAGATGTGATGACTGTGAAGCCGGAAATTGCCATAAATTCGATGGCCGTTGCAGTTCCAACAACCATCATGCATGTACATGTAATTGTTGCCCAACTGCCCGACGGACACGGACTTGATACACAAGCAATAATCGATATATGGTCGAAAGAACCAAGAATAATCCTAATGGATGGTGGTGAAACTGGAATAACAACTACTGCTGAAGTTATGGAATATGCCAGAGATATCGGTCGTAAGTGGGGTGACTTACATGAGATATTTGTTTGGCGTGATGGAGTAAAACTCGAAAACAATACATTATATTTTTTCCAAGCCATTCATCAAGAGTCAGATGTGATTCCTGAAAACATTGACGCGGTAAGGGCTCTCATGGGGACAGAGTCTGATTGGCGTGCTTCGGTGGCAAAGACCGATAAATCAATCGCTAAATACAATAATATTTTATGAGCAATTTGGCAACATATAACGGTTGTTTTCAAAAACCCAACAGATTTCCCCAGTTTATGCTGAAGCCTAGGCAAGTCCTAATCGGAATTATTTTGATTCTCGGGATTTCCTTTTCGCCATTAATAAATAGCGATGCATTAGTACCAAAAGTAACCATTGATTCATCTAATGAACTGACTTCAATTGAACACTTACCTGCGTCTGTAGGTAACTGGAATCAAATCTCTGGTGAAAGTAATAACGGATTTCCAATCAACGACTTGTCTGGAGAGTTTAACTTGGCACATGGCTCATTTGACCCATTAACAGACGAACTTCCACCATTGCCAGACTCATTCATAGATGACAATGACTTTGCCGTAACTGGGATGAAGTTTGTTCAACTCTATGATTATGATTATCGCTGGCTAAATCAACTAGAAGAGAAAGGCTATCTAAGTATTTTAGACCTACTTGGTGACGGCAATTTTATCATTAGAATATTACCAAATCAGGGTAATACCTTACAGATTTTGTCTGATTCAGATCAAATTCGTTGGATTGAAAGTCTTCAGCCGGGTTATCGCTTGCATCCACAGTTGTTGTCTGGTGAGTTACAATCCACATTGGCTGTGATACCAACTAGTGATCTGGGGTTTGGTGGTTTTGAGGAACTTGCGCGTGACTTAGCAAACTATGGCGCACACGACGCATGGTGCGGTCATTCAATGTGTCAAGTAACAATAGGCGATGATAATAACTTCCTATTCAANGCCGCTAGGGATGGCCGCATTCTTTGGATTGAACCAATATCNGCTATACAAGTTCATAATGGGGTTGCAAGAGCCATTTCAGGGGTAGTTTCGCTAGAAAACGATGCATCTTTCACTTTGGATGGTTCTGGTGAGATGTTAGCCGTTGTTGATACCGGAATTGATAATGAACATCCAGGATTGGATGGTAAGTATATTGCAGGATATGATGCAGTTTGCTCAGATGATGCACTTTGTATGGCTTCTTTGCAAGAGGACGACGGCTCATTTGATCCAGACGACCAAAATCAGCATGGAACTGCATGTGCAGGTATGGCAGCTAGTAACGGAATATTGCCTAACGGAGAACCTTCCAATTTTACAGGTTCAGCTCCCGATGCAGACTTGGTAGATGTTAGAATAGGCACAGCATTTGGCGCGGGCCCTTTTGAAAATTATATCATTGAACAAGAGTTTTATGAATCTGCGATGGATGGACTTAATTGGGTAATAGATAACAAAGATACTGCATGGGCTGGAGTTTCTAATGAAAGCTTTGGAATTGACATTATTTCTTTGTCATGGGGGATAACGTCTCATGAAAATGGGGGTTCTGATGGGTCAGATATGTTTTCCCAAGTTTTAGACGAAGCCACTTTGGCTGGTGTTGTAGTTTCAGTTGCAGCAGGTAATTCGGGTTCTGACAATGACGGACTTTCGGGTATGGGTTCATCTAGCTTATCGATAACAGTTGGAGCCTTAGATGACAAAAATACAATTGATAGAGAAGATGATGGTATTGCATCATATTCAAGTCGAGGTCCACGTCGAGATAACAATGACGGCAATCCTTACAATGAAATGAAACCAGATATATCAGCTCCAGGCACGAATATCATTCAAGCAGAAGCATGTTACGCAAGTAGCAGTTGTTACAATAGGTTGCCAGGTCAAGACGCATCAGGTAACGGCTACAGCGGTAGGGGAAGTGGAACTTCATATGCTACGCCCGCAGTATCTGGAGTTATCGCTTTAATGATTGAAGCAAATCCTGATTTAAATCCTTTGGAGATTAGAGAAATTTTACGTTTAACAGCAGAAAGAAAAGAAACTCTCTCTTCTGCTGATGGAGAAGGAGTTGAAGAAGGTCCTTGGGCAACTTATCCAGAACTTGATCCATACTGGAACAGACATTTTGGTTGGGGTATGGCAGATGCCTATGAAGCAGTACAATCTTCACTGGTAAATACTGATTTAGAAGATGTGAACGTCGACTTGCAAGCCCATTTTACAGATAGCTTATTGGGATGGCAATCGGGTAATAGCGTAAATGAATTCACAGGTATAGCTTGGGGACGTGGTTTAGAGATAACCAAAGTAGAGTACAGTTTAGATGGTAGTTCATGGAAAGAAGCGTCTTACGTTTCCAATGGAAATGAATCGATTTATGTAACATGGAAGATTACTTTAGATTCTAATGATTTGGCATTCACTGGAGATCATAAATTGTTGGTTAGGTCTGTTGGAGAATCAGGTTCTCATTCACTATCAACTCATATTGATTTCTATGGTTATGGTGAAACTGAGTCCACTGAAGATAATTTTATGGCCATAATTTTAGTACTCGGAATTTTAGTTGCCGGAGTTGCTTTAGTTACAGCCTACAGGAATAAATTATTAAATAATTGAATTCGCAGGTAAGCCTTAAATCTAACAGGTAGCGTGTTATGGTGTGCGTGTTAACACATTTATTGCGATAGGTGCTGTTTTTGCAGTTATTGGCCTTCTTGGATTAACTTATATTTTTCCAAAAATGATGTGTATTTCTGGTCAAGACTTCGTTGATCAAATAGATACTTCCACTGGACTTGAAAAGTATGAAGAGTATGCAATTGGAGATACAGTTACAATTCAAATAGGACAACCTCACCAATTGACATCACTT
>FUFK010039264.1_pt1 | contig 20131 bp, 13 predicted proteins | sample 1021851 | NCBI WGS metagenome assembly FUFK01 (sample SAMEA51879418, study PRJEB19060) | metagenome
AACTCAGGAGTGCATTGAGCATCAAATGTTTTAGCTATTGATTGCGTGGCATCAACAATATATTCGAATTGAAATTTAGCTCTTGATATTTGTTCTAAAAGAAATTTGTTGTGGTCCTCTTCATATGAATTTTGATCGTTTGACATAAAAGCAATAGAATTAACATTTAAAACTTTGAGTTTTTGGGTTTCAGTAGCAATCTTAGTTTCTATAGATCTAACATAAGGGCAATGATTACAAATAAACATTACTAAAAGACCATTGGTGTCAAAAGAATCATAAAAGGACCCTTTTTCACCTTTTAAGTTAATAAATTGAAAATTAGTAGGTTGCCAATCAAAATTACAGCTTGAAGAATTTAAAAGTACCATTTAACATAATATATATTGAAAATTTTAAACATAAATAAAAATTATATCGACACAATCCCAAAGAAAACATTCCAATATATTCTTAATACTTACTCTTATGGTTTATCAAAAAATATATGGAGAAATTATTCAATCCAAACTCAGGACTCAAATTACAAAAAGACAAAAATTACTTTTTACAAATCAAATTTTTCTTTTCCAATTATTAAAATTATTTACTCTAAAAAATTCGATAAAGAAATTTTTGAAGTTACTTATAAAGATAAAAAGAAAAATTTTTCAACTNTGAATTCATTGAATGTATGGTTAAAAAATTATTTTTTTAACAAACCTAAGATGTAAATTTCTTTAGATTTTTTATCTGATGCAGCTGGTTTAATATATTGTGTTTTGTCAAAATAAGTTTTAACAAACTTAAATAACTTTTCTGTATCCTCTCCTTGAAAGTTTTTTACTAAAAAATTACCACCTTTGTTTAAATATTTTTCAATAAATTTTGCTGAAAGCATACTCAAATCATAGCTATTGGTTTGATCTATAAATTGGTTTCCACTTGTGTTTGGGGCAATATCTGAAATTATCGAGTCAAAAGTATATTTATTTGATGAGAATAATTCATCAATTAATTGATACTGATTTAAGTCCATCATATAAAATTTTATTTTTCCCTCAACCTGCTCAGCAGTTGGTAATATATCAATACCTACTATTTTGTTTTTTGGGTTTTTTTTTAAAATATATTGTGTCCAACCACCTGGTGAACATCCAACATCTAATATATTTTTATCGTTTTTGAATAAATTATGTTTTTTATCTATTTCTTCTAATTTGTAATAAGCTCTAGAAATAATGTCATTTTTCTTTGCTTTTATGTAAAAAGGGTCTTTTTTTCTAGTTTTATACCACTGTTTCATTTAATTTTACTCATAATCTGATATGTATTCGTTTACATATATTCTAGTAGGTTTAAACAAATCCATGTTACCCACCATAAAAAAAATAATTATTGTATCAATCATAACACTTATAAACTCTATATGTTACTCATCAGAATGGGGAAGCAAAGAAGAAACAGATGAAAAATTATTTTCTGTTGAGGTTATAGACTCCTCTGCACAAACGATAAAAGATAGTATTGTTTTTAGCTCAACTACTGAAGCTTTAAGGAGAATTGAAGTTAAGAGTGAGGTGATGACCACAATAGAAAAAGTGTTGGTCAAAGCAGGATCTAAAATAAAAAAAGGTCAGCATATAGTTGAATTAGACGATTATAAAACNAACGCTGATTTATATAAATTAAATTTATTGTCTCAAAGTGAATTTGATAAATATGCTCTTTTTGCACCTTTTGGTGGAATNCTTTTAGANGGTCATAAGATTGCTGGAGAGCTTGTNATGCCTGGNGAAAANGTCTATGAAATTATNGATTTAAGCTCATTAAAAATATTTGGTTANATTAANGAAAATGAAATTCTAGATATATCCTTAGAAAATAAAGTTGAGGTGACAATACTTGATGAAAAAGTTAATGGNACAATTGACTATATNTCTCCTATTTCGGATCCGGAGACTAAAACTTTTGAAATTGTTGTNAAAGTTGAAAATAAAGATCTTAGNTATAAAGATGGATTATCATCAATAATTTCTATAGTTAAAGGAAATGTTCTTGCGCATAAAATTTCTCCCTCAATTTTAGCTTTGGGAGACTCAGGAGAGTTAGGTGTAAAAGTTATAGGATCTGATAATACGGTACAATTTAAAAAAATTAANNTTATAGAAGANACNTCTGATTACATGTTGGTCTCTGGNTTGAGTCAAAAAGAAAAAATTATAATTGTTGGACAGCAATACGTCTCTGCGGGAGAAAAAGTTAATTTTAATTAATCATGAGCTTGGTTAACTTAGCAAGTCAATACTACAGAACTACAATTTCCATTTTNCTATTTGTTATTGTTAGTGGATCACTTGTGTTTAATAATATTCCTAAAGAGTCATCGCCAGATGTAAGTTTGCCTTATATATATGTATCTCTTGGTTTAACAGGAATATCCCCGGAGGACTCTGAAAAACTTTTAATAAAACCTGTTGAAGATGAAGTTTCAAATATCGAAGGAAAAAAAGAAATGACTAGCACTTCTTATCAAGGTGGTGGAAATGTCTTATTAGAGTTTGATGCTGGGTTTGATCCTGATCAAGCACTTTTAGACACTAGAGAACAAGTTGACAGAGCAAAATCAGATTTACCTGATGATGCAGATGAACCCAAGGTAAGTGAGGTAAATATAAGTTTATTTCCTATTTTAGTCGTATCTATAAGTGGCGATATATCTGAATTTTTACTGAAGAAGATTTCAAATGACCTTAAAGATAAAATACAATCTTTACCAAATGTTTTAGAAGTAAATATTGGTGGTGAAAGAGAAGAGCAATTAGACATTGTCATTGACCAGAATAAAATTGAAGCTTATGGATTAAATTTAAATGAAATATTAAACTTTGTAAGATCTAATAACCAAATAGTTTCTGCTGGAAATCTTGATACAGGAGATGGAAGGTTTGTAATTAAAATTCCTGGTTTATATGAAAGCCTAAATGATGTTTTTAATACACCAATAAAGGTAAATGATAAAAAAACAATTAAATTTAAAGATATTGCTCAACTTAAAAGAACTTTTAAAGATCCAGAAAAATTTGCTCGATTAAATAATAAATCTGCATTCACNTTAGAAATATCTAAAAGAATTGGAGCAAACATTGTAGAGACTGTTGATCAAGTAAAACAGTTAGTAAAGGAAGAGCAAAAAATTCTTCCATCAAAGGTAAACATAACTTTTTCTGGTGATGAGTCTGTAAATATAAAAAGCATGTTAGGAGATCTTCAAAACAATGTAATTTTTTCAATAATTCTTGTTATGAGTGTCGTTGTTATCTTTCTTGGTATAAGGTCTAGTTTACTGGTAGGNTTAGCAGTACCGGGTTCTTTTTTATCATCTATTTTAATCCTCTATTCACTTGGCTTTACAATCAATATGGTTGTTTTGTTTGGATTAATTCTTTCAGTTGGGCTACTTGTTGATGGGGCTGTGGTTGTAGTTGAATATGCCCAAAGAAAAATACAAGAAGGTATGGGACTAGCAGAGTCATACATAAAGGCTGCATCAAGAATGTCCCTTCCAATCATGGCTTCAACTTTTACTACTATAGCAGCGTTTATTCCTCTGTTATTTTGGCCAGGTACAACTGGTGGTTTTATGAAATATATACCAATAACAGTAATATCTGTTTTAGGTTCAAGTTTAGCTATGGCATTAATAGTTATTCCTATAATTGGAACTCAGGCCTATAAAATTAAAAATCTTTTTTTCTTCTTTATTATACCTTTAATTTTATTTGGTATTATTAATTTTGTTGCATTTAATTTTTTATCCCAGCTAGAATTTGATAGCTACATAAATATGGGTGCAAAAGCCATAACAACAATTTCAATTGGGGTCATTTTGTTTTTTGTTTTTAGATATATTAAAAATAAAGGTTTTTTTCAGAAAATGATTATTCCTAGAATAAATGCTGATGATGACGAAGACTTAACTGATTTAGAAAAAGTAGGTTTTTTTACTAAAATTTACCTTTTTATTTTAAGGCTGTGTATTAATAATCCTCTAAAAATAGTTTTTCTATCTCTTATATTGTTAGTTGGTATCTATGGTGCATATGGAAAGTTTGGTAAGGGAGTTACTTTTTTTCCTTCAGTTGAAGCAGAGAATACCAAAGTAATTATTTATGCTACAGGCAATCTCTCAGTTTTAGAAAAAGATAGACTTGTTGCAAAAGTAGAGTCACAGGTATTAAACTTACAAAAAAAGAATAATGAATTTGAGTCTGTCTATACAACATCAGGGAATGTAGAAAATAGACAAGAAAGCTCGCCTGATATTATAGGATTTATAGATATAGAATTCAAAGATTGGGATAAAAGAAGAAAAGCAGAAACAATAATTTCTGAAATAAGACAAGAAACTTCATCTATTCCTGGGATTAAAGTTGAAACAAGAACTTTAAGAGCAGGCCCTCCTAGAGGGAAGCCCATTGAAATCAATTTAACTTCTTCTGATCCTAAAATCACAGTTCAAGAACTCAAAAGAATTGAAAAATATTTATCTAGCATATCTGGTTTAAAGGATTTAGAAACTTCTCTACCCTCTCCTAGTATTGAATATGAGCTTTATGTTGATAGAGAAGAGGCTGCAAAATATGGTGCTAGTATTTCAATAATAGGTAACACCATAAAACTTCTTACAAGTGGGCTAAAATTGAGTGAATTTAGACCTGATGATAGTGATGAATCTATACCCATTTACCTTCGATTGCCAAAAGAACAGAGAACGATCGATCAATTAGACAGTATTAAGATACCAACATCTGCAGGCTATGTACCAATTTCAAATTTTACTAAAATTGAAACCAATCAAGAGACAGGAAATTTGACCAGAGTAGAACAGAATAGAATTGAAACAATTAAATCAGATGTAACTAGATTTTATCAAACTGATGCTTATGTCAGACTTATAAAACATTGGCTTGGAATTGAAAAATTCAATATTCCAAATAACTTTGGTTTAGATATACCTGAATTTAATTCAGCAAATATTGACCCTAGAGTAAAAATAGAATTTAAGGGAGAGGATGAAAGTCAGCAGAAGTCTAAAGCTTTTCTACAAAAAGCTTTTTTGATAGCTGTATTTTTAATGGGTTTAATTCTTTTGACCCAATTTAATAGTTTTAGTAGCACCTTATTAATTTTATTTGCTGTAATTATGTCAACGGTGGGTGTTGTTTTAGGGCTCTTAATTACAAAACAACCATTTGGAATAGTCATGAGCGGGATAGGTGTTATCTCGTTAGCAGGCATAGTTGTAAACAACAATATAGTCTTAATTGATACCTTCGATAGATTAATAAAAAAGACAAATGATGCTAGAGATGCCATTTTAATGACAGGTGCACAAAGACTAAGACCTGTTTTATTGACTACAACTACTACGGTGCTTGGTTTGCTTCCCATGGCTTTAAAATTAAATATTGATTTTGTAAACTTTGAATATAGTTATAACTCCCCTGACACACAGTGGTGGGTAGATTTATCGAGGGCAATTGTTTTTGGACTTCTTTTTTCTACTTTATTGACTTTACTTGTAACTCCATCAGCTTTGATGCTTAAATCAAAATACTTAACTAACTCCTCTAAAAAATTTGGTAAAATAGGTAAACAAACTCAATAAAGAAAATAATAAATAAATAAGAGCAACTAAAAGAGTTGTTTGCCAAAAATAACTTATTAAAAATATTAATATAATAACTGTAAATATAATCATAAGTCTAAAATATAGAGTTTTTACCTTTAGATTTTTCACAGAGGGAGTCGGAACTCTACTAATCATCATAGCACCCGCAAATATAATTAATAAGGCACTTACAATAGGATAGTTGATAGTAAATTGTATTTGTTCAATAAAATTTAGATAAAGCGGAATCATTATAATACCTGCGGCAGCTGGTGAGGGTATGCCATAAAATACTTTGCTTTGCTCTCTCATATTTTCAATATTGAAACGAGCAAGTCTAAGAGCTGCACAAATAATGTAAAAAAGACTTATAACCCATCCAATTCTTCCTAGCTCATTTGTAAAACTTAAATTTATAAGCAAAGATGGAGCTAATCCAAAACTAATAAAATCTGATAAAGAGTCTAATTCAGCTCCAAATTGGGATGATTTTTTTAATTTTCTAGCCATCCATCCATCAAAGAAATCGAAGAAGGCTGCTAGCATTATCATAAGCACAGCAATTTTAAAATTACTTTGAATAGAGAACTTTATTGAGGAAATACCTGCAATAAGTGACATTAGTGTAATTAAATTAGGTATAAATTTAGTGAGCGGATGTTCGGTCATCTAAATGTCTAAATCTTTTTATATTCTCTAGATTGTATATTTTTGTTGTTTTTAAAATCTCTTGCAATGATAGTTTCACCACCNATACATTGCTGACCAATACTTACCATTAAATTATATGAATTGGGAAATTCAATATCTACTCTGCTTCCAAACTTGATAATTCCATATCTTTCACCTTGGTTTACTCTCTCATTAGTTTTAAGATAACAAATTATTCTTCTGGCAATTAAACCAGCAATTTGTGTTATGTATATAACGTTAGATCCAGATTTAAGAGTTAATCTTAATCTTTCATTTTCTTCACTTGCTTTATCTAAAGTTGCATTGATAAATTTACCCTCAATATAATCAATTTTTGTAATTTGACCTGAAACTGGCAATCTTTGNATATGTACATTAAANACNCTCAAAAAAATTGAAACTTTNGTATAACTTTTTTTTCCCTCTTTNTACTCACTAATATTTGTAATTAATCCATCTGCTGGACTTAATAAAATATCATCACCTAATGGAACGACTCTTTCAGGATCTCTAAAAAAATANAATGTAAAAATTAGTAATATTAAAAAAATTAAAAATAGAGGTTTATATATAAAATAAAAAAAAATTACTAATAAGAATAGNATTATTAGCGCAGNAGAAATTTCTTTGTGGAACNTGAAGTACATAAGATGGAATTATTATCTGAATTGTATAATTTGATCAATAAAATAGATTTTTTTTATTAATTTAATCTGTTATACAATCAATATCTCTATATAAATGGCAAAAATTTCAGTAAAAAATCCTGTGGTCGAATTAGATGGCGATGAAATGACAAGGATTATATGGGATTTTATTAAACAAAAGCTCATTCTTCCATATCTTGATATAGATCTAAAATATTACGACTTATCTGTACAAAATAGAGATCAAACAAATGATGAAATTACAGTTGAGGCTGCAAAAGCAATNAAAAAATTTGGTGTTGGTATAAAATGTGCAACGATCACTCCTGACGATAATAGAGTATCGGAATTTAAGCTAAAAAAAATGTGGCGTTCTCCAAATGGAACTATAAGAAATATTTTAGATGGAACTGTTTTTAGACAACCAATTATATGTAAAAATATTCCAAGAATTGTAAGGACATGGGATGCCCCTATTGTTGTTGGTAGGCATGCGTTTGGTGATCAATATAANGCTACAGAAATGAAGATCNACAAACCAGGGAAACTCTTTATGAAATATGTTGATGAAGAGGGAAAAGTAGAGGAAAAAGAGGTTTTTCAATTTCAAAATCAGGGTGTTGCCCTCTCTATGTATAATGTAGACGAGTCAATTAGAGGTTTTGCAAGAGCTTGTTTTAATTATGGATTAAAATTAAAATGGCCTGTATACCTCTCAACAAAAGATACTATTTTAAAAAAATACGATGGAAGATTTAAAGAGATATTTAATGAAATTTTTCAGAAAGAATTTAAAACTGATTTTGAAAATAACCAAATAGTTTACGAACACCGTCTTATTGATGATTTAGTTGCGTCTTCAATGAAATGGTCAGGTAACTTTATTTGGGCNTGNAANAATTATGACGGAGACGTTCAGTCAGATGCAGTTGCACAGGGGTTTGGNTCTTTNGGTATGATGTCTAGTGTTTTAATGACACCNGATGGCAAAACAATTGAAGCTGAGGCTGCTCANGGAACNGTAACTAGACATTATAGACTNCATCAAAANGGAGAAAAAACTTCAACAAATCCTATAGCATCAATATTTGCTTGGACAAAAGGTTTAAANTTTAGNGGTGAGTTNGATNGNAANGATGAACTTATTAAGTTTTCNAAGGCNCTTGAAGAAACCTGTNTTGAAACTGTNGAGTCTGGTCAAATGACTAAGGACTTAGCAATACTTGTAGACAAAAATTCGCCGTGGATGAACACTGAAGATTTTTTAAATTGTCTTGATAAAAATCTTCAAACTAAATTAAATTAAATCTGATTTTTAATACTTAAAAAAGCTTGATTTAATTGATCTTTTTTGTTGCCACCAGCTTGAGCGAANTCAATTCTNCCCCCACCACCTTTTGAACCGAGTANATCAAAAGTACTTTTTATTAGTACTCTGGCATCATAAGTATCTATTAAATCATTAGTTAACCCAACTATAATGGATACCTTATCTTCATTTGTGGTAATACAAGCCAAAATAGATTTAGATTTTTCTAATTTAAATTTATCAAAAATTGATCTGAGTTCTTTGGGAGGCAAGTTTTCTATTAATTGAGACACAAAATTAATTCCATTTATATTTGTTTCTTCTATTTTATTATTCTCCTCATTTGAGAGTATTGATTTATTTTTTAAATTATCTAAATAATTTTCCAACTTCTTTATATAAAGGTTTTTATTTTCCTCACTAAAACTTATTTTTCCATTTAATTTGTTTATTTGTGAGATTAAGCTAATGATTTTATCATCAAGTTTTTTTTCAAGTAATTGATCCTCTTTTAGTTTATTACTAATAAATTCATCTACCTTATTACCAGTGCAAGCCTCTATTCTCCTTACTCCTGATGAGACAGACTCTTCACTTATAATATAAAATTTCTCTATATCCTTAACATTTGATACATGCGTTCCCCCACATAGCTCAATTGAATAAGGTTTATTATTATCTTCTCCCAGTGTAACAACTCTTACCTCTTCACCATATTTTTCTCCAAACAAAGCCATAGCCCCTAGTTTTATTGCCTCTTCTTGAGACTTAATATCAATTTGTGTTTCACAAGTATTAGAAATTATATTTGTTACCTCTTTTTGAATAGTATCTATTTGCTTTGATGATATTTGTTTATTATGACTGAAATCAAAACGTAATTTATTTTCATTAACTAAAGATCCGCGCTGAGCTACATGTAGTCCTAAGTTATTCCTTAATGCTGCATGAAGCAAATGTGTAGCAGAATGATTTTTTTTAATTAATTCCCTTAAACTACTATCTATTTTAAGTTTAACTTCATTTCCTATTTTAAAATTGCCTGAAATTACATTACCAAAATGGATAAAAATGCCTTGAGGAGTTTTTCTAGTATCTGTCACTTTAAATTCTGCATTTTCTGTGGAAATTATGCCTTTATCTCCAACTTGCCCACCAGACTCTGCATAAAAACATGACTCATCTGTGATAATTGCTGATTTTTTTATTTTATCACTTAATTCGTCAACTACTTCTGAGTCTAAGACTAAAGCAGTTACATTTGCCTTTAAAGTAGTTTCATCGTATCCTTTAAATACTGTTGGTTTCGTTTTTCTTGCAATATCAAACCATAGCTTTTCAGTATTTCCATCACCGCTACCCTTCCATGAAGATCTAGCTTCCTCTTTTTGTAGCTTCATTGATGCATCAAAAGACTCTAAATCAACATCAATATCCTTTGATCTTAGATAGTCTTGTGTTAGATCAAGGGGAAATCCAAAGGTGTCGTATAATTTAAATGCGATTTTGCCATCTAATTTATTATTTTTAATATTAGGTATTTCTTGTCCAAGTATCTCTAGGCCTTTACTTAAAGTTTCTCTAAATTTTATTTCCTCATTGTAGAGTGTTTCCTTAATAGNNTCAGCTCCNGNGTTAAGTTCTNGGAAGAAATCGCCCATTAANTTTTNCAATTCATCAAAAATTTTNTGAAATAATGGTTCTGAGGAGCCTAATGTATANGCATGTCTTATTCCCCTTCTTAATATTCGCCTTAATACATACCCTCTCCCCTCATTTGAAGGTAAAACCCCATCAGCTATTAAAAAAGAGGAAGCCCGTAAGTGATCTGCTATGACTCTAAAACTAGATTTATTTTGTTCAGATATTTTTTTTTGTATAAACTCTTGAGTTACATCAATAATATTTGAAAATAAATCAGAACTATAATTGTCATTACTACCATTTAATAACGCTGTTATTCTTTCTAGACCCATCCCAGTGTCTACACATGGTTTAGGTAAATCAAGTCTAGTATTTTTGTCTACCTGCTCATACTGCATAAAAACTAAATTCCATATTTCAATGAAACGATCACCATCTTCGTCAACCGAACCTGGGGGGCCACCAAAATATTTATCGCCATGATCATAAAATATCTCCGAGCATGGTCCGCAAGGTCCTGTGTCACCCATTGACCAAAAATTATCAGAACTTGAAATTTTAATTATTTTACTATCGGGTAAATTAGCTATCTTTTTCCAAAATTTTTCTGCAACTTCATCATCATGATATATAGTAACTAATAATTTATCTTTATTTATTTTAAATTCTTTAGTTATTAAGTTCCAAGCNTATAGAATTGCTTGCTCTTTGAAATAATCACCAAAAGAAAAATTTCCTAACATCTCGAAGAAAGTATGATGTCGAGTTGTAAATCCAACATTCTCTAAATCATTATGTTTTCCTCCTGCCCGAACACATTTTTGAGAGGTCGTAGCTCTTTTGAAGTCTAACTGTTCCATACCTGTGAAAACATTTTTAAATTGAACCATTCCTGAATTAGCAAACATTAGGGAGGGGTCATTTTCCGGCACTAAAGATCCAGATTTGACATGCCTATGATCATTATTTTTAAAATAATCAATAAACGCATTTCGGACTTCATTAGAGTTCATATTCATGGAATATAGATTAATTTAACTGAAATTTAATATTATTCTTTGGAGTTTTTTTCGACGGTTTCTTCTGTTGTAGAAGGGGGTGGATCAATCATAAGCTCTTCAACAGTGTCAGAATTTGATCTTATTCTACTTTCTATTTCATTCAATAATTCAGGATTGTCCTTTAAAAACTGTTTTGTATTTTCTCTACCTTGACCAATTTTTTCATCTTTGTAAGAATACCATGCTCCAGACTTATCTATAATATCAGCTTGAACACCTAAATCTATAATTTCGCCAATTTTAGAAATTCCTTCACCATACATAATGTCAAATTCAACCATTTTAAAAGGAGGAGCCATTTTATTTTTGACAACCTTCACTCTAGTTTGGTTTCCAATAATATTATCTTTATCTTTTATTGCACCAATCCTTCTAATATCTAGTCTTACGGAAGAGTAAAACTTCAAAGCGTTACCTCCAGTGGTGACTTCAGGGCTTCCAAACATAACACCTATTTTCATTCTCAGTTGATTAATAAAAACAACCATAGTATTTGTCTTTGAGATCGAGCTAGTAAGTTTTCTAAGCGCTTGGCTCATTAGCCTTGCCTGAAGTCCGGGTAAAGAGTCGCCCATTTCACCCTCTAACTCTGCTCTTGGAACTAAAGCTGCCACTGAGTCTATAACTAATAAATCTATACCTTCAGATTTTACAAGAGTATCTGAGATCTCTAAAGCCTGTTCACCAGTATCAGGTTGAGATATCAATAACTCATCAATATTCACTCCAAGTTTTTTTGCATAACCTGGGTCTAAAGCATGTTCAGCATCAATAAATGCGCAAGTTCCTCCAACTTTTTGAGCTTCCGCAATTATATGTAATGTTAGAGTTGTTTTACCTGAACTTTCTGGGCCATAAACTTCTATGACTCTTCCTTTCGGTAAACCACCTATTCCTAGAGCTATATCTAGACCAAGAGAGCCTGTTGAGTATACATCAATATTTGCATCAATATCTTTCTTTCCAAGCATCATTATGGAACCTTTCCCATATGATTTTTCAATATTACTGATAACAGATTTAAGCTTGTTTAAATTTTCTTTTTTATCCATTTGATTCTATAGTAAATAGTAAATATTTGTTTCTACTTAACAAGAGTAATAATGGAAAATAACTATAATTTTAGCGATTTTATACCAGGTACAATCGTGGAGTGTCCATCTCAACCAGATTGGGGCCTGGGGCAAGTTCAATCTTGTATAAATAGTAAAATCACTATTAACTTTGAGAACGTAGGGAAAAAAGTTATAGATTTAAATGTAGTTGATTTAAAGATACACGAAAATGCTNACTGATAATTTTAAAAGAAAAATTGATTACTTGAGAATATCTGTCACTGATAGATGTGATTTAAGGTGCACTTATTGTATGGCTGAGGATGTAACCTTCTTGCCTAGACAAGAAGTTTTATCAATTGAAGAAATTATTAAACTTACAAATATATTTAATGAGTTAGGTGTAAAAAAATTTCGATTAACAGGTGGTGAACCTCTTGTNAGAAAAAACATTGTTTCAATTATAGAACATTTAAATAACCTAAAAAATCAGGGTAAAATTTCAGAGCATACTTTAACTACAAATGGTACGAATTTATCAAGATATGCATCTATTCTTAAAAAGAATGGTGTTGAAAGAATAAATGTTTCTCTTGATAGCTTAAATACTGAAAGTTTTAGGAAAATAACTAAATGGGGAGATCTTAGTAAAGTTTTAAATGGGATAGAGGCAGCTAAACAAGAAGGTATAAAGATAAAAATAAATACTGTTTTGACTCAAAATTTCAATGATAAAGAAATATTTGATATTTTAGATTGGTGTAAAAAAAATCATTTTGATATTTCGTTAATTGAAATAATGCCCATAGGTGATATTGGAGAAAAGCGATTTAATCAATATTTATCAATGAAGAAATTTGAAGAGGATTTAGTAAATAAATTAAATTTAATTCCCTCTAAACACAGAACTAATGGCCCCTCTAGATACTATGAGTATTCAAATCATAAATCAAAAATTGGTATTATATCTGCTATTTCTCATAACTTTTGTGATACTTGTAATAGGGTAAGACTTACATGTACTGGTAAGTTATATATGTGTTTAGGACAAAATGATTTTGTAGATTTAAAATTTGCCCTAAGAAATCAAACAAAAAATGATATTATTGCTTTGATAGAATATGCCATGTCAATTAAACCAAAAGCACATAACTTTGAAATTCAAAAAGATAATTTTGAGGGATATGTTAATCGTTATATGAATGAGACTGGGGGTTAATAAATGAAAATATGTTTTGTTTCTTTTCCTCTTGAAAAAAATATTGAAGCTCAAGAGAAACTTATAAAAAAATACGGTAATTACGAGCCTGAAGAGGCAGATTTCATTGTAGCACTTGGAGGTGATGGTTTTATATTAAAGTCACTTCATAATTATATGAAACTTAACAAGCCAATTTACGGTATGAATTTTGGATCTGTCGGATTCTTGATGAATGATTACAAACTTGATGGATTAGAGGAACGACTAAATAACGCTCAATTAACAAAATTAAGACCTTTAGTAATGAAAACTTTAAATCCCACAGGTCAAGAAATTAAAGCTATTGCGATTAATGAGATCAGTATTCGTAGAGAAAAATATCAAGCTGCAAAAATTCAAATTATGATAGATAACGAAGTAAGAATAGAAGAGCTTGTTTGTGATGGTGTAATATTATCAACAGCAGCAGGTAGCACAGGGTATAATTACTCTGCTTCAGGACCAATTATTCCACTTGGAAGCAATGTTGTAGCACTAACTGCTGTAAGTGCTTATAGTCCCAGACATTGGCGTGGAGGTCTATTAAAAGATAATGCAAAAATTAAAATTATTAATAATAATCCATCTAAAAGACCGATAGTAGTTCATGCTGATCATATTGAAGCTAAAGATGTTATTTCTGTTGAAATTGAGATGTCCGAGGGTATGGAAATACCTTTATTATTTGATAATGATCATAAAATTGAAGAACGTGTTTATAAAGAAATGTTTAAATCCCACTAATTAAGTGAAATTTNCTAACAACTCAAAAGTNTTCTTAATTTTTTTTTTATTACTNATTTTTCAAAAAAATTCTATTGCTAATGAATGTTTAATNAAAAAAGAGTTGAATATCGGGTTTATCGAAAATAATTACATAGATTATAAATATTANTTATATTATGCACTCGGTGANTACTCCTTAATTAATGATGTAGAATTTACAATTAGCGAAGTTAATCAAAATGCAAATGAATTTGATATTATATTTGGAGAATTTAGAGATTTAGCTAAGTTAAGTTTAAATCAAACTCAGATACCTAATAAAGTTTTAAATTTTTATAATGACAATGAAGTTGAAGTTATGGGAAATATATTCCCCCTAGATTTAGATACATTTATATTATTAAGCCAGGATGATTATGAAAAATTAAATTTTGAGGAATTTTCAGAATTATATAATCCAATAAAATATACACTGGGAATGAGCTTTAAAACTAAAGAGGATGTAATTAATTTAATAATATATCATCTAGAACAACCCTCTATTAATGTAAATAGTTTATCATTTGAGTTAACTGCAGATTTATTTTCAAAAACATATCAAAATCTTAACAAAAATATTGTTAATAATAACTTCCTAGAAGTTTTCAACTCTTATGAAAACTCAGAGAATGTTTATACGTTATTTAGTGATGGGATTTTACTCAATAAAAATATTGATTTTAGAAGTTTTCAGCTTTTTCCAAAGAGTAAATATATTTGGGATAGNGATGAGGGNGTTTTTAAANAAAGTATAGANAGTAAACCTTTATCTTTTTATGGTTTNAGCGCTTATTTAAACAACTCTCAAGGTTCAGGGTTTTTGTGCTATCTAATTGATGAAGAGGTAAGGCTAAAGGCCTTTAGAGATTTTAACATCCAGTTAAGTCCGTTATCAATTAATGAAGTAAGAAGTATTGAAGATGATTTACCTGACAATTACAAAAAGATTTTAGAAAATAAAAATAAAAATGTACTTAAGCCAAATTATTCCTTAGAAAATAAAAACTATGATCTATTTTCAGGTCTAATTTTTGGTAAATACAAATATGATGATATCATAGACAATCAAGACTATTTAAATTGATAAAAGTATTGAAAAACTTAAGCAATCATCTAAATTCGATTAACAATTTTAACATGGCCTCGTGCTGGAATTGGTAGACAGTCTGGACTTAAAATCCAGTGGGATTTATTCCCGTGGCGGTTCGAGTCCGCCCGAGGCTACCACTTTTTACTAAATGATCATNGTCGAAGTAACTTTTAAAATAGANNCTNCTTTAACANAAGAAANNNTAAGGGAAAAATTTTTAGAGACAGCTCCAATTTACAAAACCACACCTGGTTTGATAAGAAAAAACTATATTTCAGANCTTAAAAACAATATTGCAGGAGGTATATATTGTTTTGATAATATGTTAAANGCANAAAGATGGTTCGATGATGAAAGAATTGAATGGATCACAAATAGATANTCNAAACCNAANTTAAAATTTTATGANAATTATGTTGTGGTAGACAATGAGTCTAAAAAAATTATTTCAGACGACAATCTGTAAATATGTATTGCTGATTAATAAATAGGCGGCGTCCTACTCTCCCAAGCCTTAAGACTAAGTACCATCGGCGCTGGAGGCCTTCACGACCGAGTTCGAAATGGGATCGGGTTTTTTCACTCCGCTATGACCGCCACAAACTTTTTATAACATTGTAGTTAAAACTTTTCGCTGTGTATTGTAATTCAAGCATTGGATTATTAGTACTGGTTAGCTTCATGTGTTACCACACTTCCACACCCAGCCTATCAACGTGGTAGTCTTCCACGATCCTATAACGAAGCCTAGTTTTGAGGTTGGCTTCCCGCTTAGATGCTTTCAGCGGTTATCCATTCCGTACATAGCTACCCTACGATGCAGCTGGCGCTACAATAGGTACACCAGAGGTACGTCCACCCCGGTCCTCTCGTACTAAGGGCAGATCCTCTCAAGCTTCCACAACCATGGCAGATAGGGACCGAACTGTCTCACGACGTTCTAAACCCAGCTCGCGTACCGCTTTAATTGGCGAACAGCCAAACCCTTGGGACCTGCTTCAGCCCCAGGATGCGATGAGCCGACATCGAGGTGCCAAACCTCCCCGTCGATATGGACTCTTGGGAGAGATCAGCCTGTTATCCCCGGCGTACCTTTTATCCGTTGAGCGATGGCCCTTCCACGAAGTGCCACCGGATCACTATGACCGACTTTCGTCTCTGCTCGACTTGTGGGTCTCGCAGTCAGGCAGGCTTATGCCATTGCACTCGACGAACGGTTTCCAAGCGTTCTGAGCCTACCATCGCGCGCCTCCGTTACTCTTTGGGAGGCGACCGCCCCAGTCAAACTGCCCACCATGCATGGTCCCAACACCGGATAACGGTGTATGGTTAGGCATCAAGGAACAGAAGAGTGGTATTTCACTAGTGACTCCAGAATGGCTAGCGCCACTCCTTCAAAGTCTCCCACCTATGCTACACATCTGTTCCCTAATACCAATACAAAGCTGCAGTAAAGGTGCACGGGGTCTTTCCGTCTAACCACGGTTACTCGGCATCTTAACCGAGAATTCAATTTCACTGAGTCTATGTTGGAGACAGTGGGGAAATCGTTACGCCATTCGTGCAGGTCGGAACTTACCCGACAAGGAATTTCGCTACCTTAGGACCGTTATAGTTACGGCCGCCGTTCACCGGGGCTTCAATTCAGGGCTTGCACCCCTCCTATTAACCTTCCGGCACCGGGCAGGCGTCACACCATATACGTCGTCTTTCGACTTTGCATAGTGCTATGTTTTTAGTAAACAGTCGCTACCCCCTCTTCTGTGCCACCTCCTACTGGTTGCCCAATAGCAGGTCACTTTTATCCCGAAGTTACAAGTGTAATTTGCCGAGTTCCTTCAACATAGTTCTCTCAAGCGCCTTGGTATTCTCTACCCTCCTACCTGTGTCGGTTTTGGTACGGTCTAATGCTGGAGCTATTTCCAGGGACAAATTCACTGCAAGCTCAATCCAGTAAGAACTTACAATTTACTTCATCCGTCACTACCAGCTGGTGCAGGAATATTAACCTGCTTCCCATCGACTACGGCTTTCGCCCTCGCCTTAGGGGCCGACTAACCCTGCGCAGATTAGCTTTACGCAGGAAACCTTAGGATTTCGGCGGAAATGTCTTTCACATTTCTTATCGTTACTCATGTCAGCATTCGCACTTCTGATACCTCCAGCAATGCTTACGCATCACCTTTACAGGCTTACAGAACGCTCCGCTACCCAATTACAAAGTAATTGTCAAAGCTTCGGTAAATGATTTGAGCCCCGTTACATTTTCGGTGCAGGATCTCTTAATTAGACCAGTGAGCTGTTACGCTTTCTTTAAAGGATGGCTGCTTCTAAGCCAACCTCCTGGCTGTCTTGGAGTTCCCACTCCCTTTCACACTTAATCATTATTTGGGGACCTTAGCTGTTGATCTGGGCTGTTTCCCTCTCGTCCAAGGACCTTAGCACCCATGGACTGTCTGCCGTGCAGACTTATCGGTATTCGGAGTTTGATTAGGTTTGGTAGGAATTGCTTCCCCCTAGCCCATTCAGTGCTCTACCCCCGACAAGATTCACACGACGCACTACCTAAATAGTTTTCGCGGAGAACTAGCTATTTCCGAGTTTGGTTGGCCTTTCACCCCTAATCACAAGTCATCCCGTAGCTTTTCAACGCTAGTGGGTTCGGTCCTCCGGTGAATTTTACTTCACTTTCAACCTGCTCATGACTAGATCACTCGGTTTCGAGTCTAATCCCATTAACTAAATCGCCCTATTCAGACTCGCTTTCGCTTCGCCTACACCTATGTGGCTTAAGCTTGCTAATGAGATTAAGTCGCTGACCCATTATACAAAAGGTACGCTGTCACCTCATAAAGAGGCTCCAACTGCTTGTAAGCATCCGGTTTCAGGGTCTATTTCACTCCCCTGCTAGGGGTTCTTTTCGCCTTTCCCTCACGGTACTGGTTCACTATCGGTCATAAAGTAGTATTTAGGCTTAGGAAGTGGTCTTCCTATATTCAGACAGGATTTCACGTGTCCCGCCCTACTCATGTCTATTTTTTACTATCTACCCATACGAGGCTATCACTCACTATGGCCTGCCTTTCCATACAGTTCTGGTTTAGTAAAAAGTAGCACTGGCCTGATCCGCTTTCGCTCGCCACTACTAACGGAATATCTTTTCCTCTAGGTACTTAGATGTTTCAGTTCCCTAGGTTCGCCCTTATAAGCTATGAATTCACTTATAAGTTATTGGGTTTCCCCATTCGGAGATCTCGGATTAAGCTTATTGACAGCAAGTCCGAGCTTATCGCAGTCTGTCACGTCCTTCATCGCCTCTTTATGCCAAGGCATCCACCAAATGCTCTTACGCGCTTGAATTATTAACACACAGTGAAAAGTTTGTAGTTAATAACTTTTTGTAGTTATTTGTTGTTATATTAGTTGTTTAATTGACGAATAACTCGTGCAAGTCATTCGTCTGTGTTATCAGCTTACATATTTACGATTTTAAAAAGTTGGTGGAGGATAGCGGGATCGAACCGCTGACCTCCTGAATGCAAATCAGGCGCTCTCCCAGCTGAGCTAATCCCCCAACATTGTTGGTGGGCGAGGGAGGACTTGAACCTCCGACCTCACGCTTATCAAGCGCGCGCTCTAACCAACTGAGCTACACGCCCAATCAATGCTCTTTATCAACACATGTTGAAAAAAGCAAAACAAATAGACGGTGGTTACTTCGAACGTACACTTAGTTCAAAGTTTTTTTTCCTTTAGAAAGGAGGTGATCCAGCCGCAGGTTCCCCTACGGCTACCTTGTTACGACTTCACCCCAATCGCTGGCCGTACCGTGGGCAGCTGCCTCCCGAAGGTTAGCGCACTGACTTAAGATAAAACCAACTCTCATGGTGTGACGGGCGGTGTGTACAAGACCCGGGAACGTATTCACCGCGGCATGCTGATCCGCGATTACTAGCAATTCCAACTTCATGCACTCGAGTTGCAGAGTGCAATCCGAACTGAGATAACTTTTGGGGATTAGCTCCACCTCGCGGTATTGCGTCCCGTTGTAGTTACCATTGTAGCACGTGTGTAGCCCAGCGTGTAAGGGCCATGAGGACTTGACGTCATCCCCACCTTCCTCCGGCTTATCACCGGCAGTTTCGCTAGAGTCCTCAGCCGAACTGTTAGTAACTAACGATAAGGGTTGCGCTCGTTGCGGGACTTAACCCAACATCTCACGACACGAGCTGACGACAGCCATGCAGCACCTGTGCGAAAGCCAGCCGAACTGAAGGTTACCATTCTGTAACCGGCACTTTCCATGTCAAACGCTGGTAAGGTTCTTCGCGTTGCGTCGAATTAAACCACATGCTCCACTGCTTGTGCGGGTCCCCGTCAATTTATTTGAGTTTTAATCTTGCGACCGTACTCCCCAGGCGGGGTGCTTAACGCGTTAGCTACGACACCGAACAAAAGTCCGACGACTAGCACCCATCGTTTACTGCATGGACTACCGGGGTATCTAATCCCGTTTGCTACCCATGCCTTCGCATCTCAGCGTCAATATCAGTCCAGAAAATCGCCTTCGCCACTGGTGTTCCTTCCAATATCTACGAATTTCACCTCTACACTGGAAATTCCATTTTCCTCTCCTGAATTCCAGAACAGAAGTTTTAAAAGCAATTCCTAGGTTGAGCCCAGGGATTTCACTTCTAACTTTCTGTTCCGCCTACATGCGCTTTACGCCCAGTAATTCCGAACAACGCTAGGACCTTCCGTATTACCGCGGCTGCTGGCACGGAATTAGCCGGTCCTTCTTCTTCGGCTACTGTCATTATCCTCACCGATGAAAGAGTTTTACAACCCTAAGGCCTTCGTCACTCACGCTGCATTGCTGGATCAGGGTTGCCCCCATTGTCCAATATTCCCTACTGCTGCCTCCCGTAGGAGTCTGGGCCGTGTCTCAGTCCCAGTGTGGCTGATCGTCCTCTC